>Ga0268299_1000559_pt1 | contig 107943 bp, 82 predicted proteins | sample NOBtaG_FD_193484 | JGI IMG/M metagenome (GOLD analysis project Ga0268299, IMG submission 193484) | Activated sludge microbial communities from bioreactor in Nijmegen, Gelderland, Netherland - NOB reactor | ecosystem: Engineered > Bioreactor > Aerobic > Activated sludge | place: Netherlands...
GTGGAAGCCGATGTTGGAGAGAATCGCGCCGGTGATGGGGATGACGAAACCCTGGCCGCAGCGATCGCTGGTCAGGTTCTGGATGGCGTATTCATAGTGATAATTGCCGGGTGACGGATTGGTGACCTTCCAGGCGACGATGAAACGACCGTCGTTGGGGACGTCGACAATGCTCATTTGGACCGTCGGGTCGTTGTCCTGCCAGGCCTGTATCGCGGGCTTCTGGCGCTGAGTCGTTGAACCCGCGGCCCAGCCCAGGGTGTAGGTCGCGTTGGGGAAGGTACCGGAGGCGGTGACCGAGACGCGGCGATAGGAGGCGTTGTTGTTCTTGTTCGCCAGGGTGGCGTCGTCGCGGGTGACGTACTGGCCTTCGCCGAAGTACAGCGCGCCGGCGTTCTGGGTCGGCTCCAGGTCGGCGTCCTTAATCTGAAGACGCTTGTAGATGGCGTTGCCGGTCTGCTGCCAGCCGAGAATATATGGATAGGGGTAAAGGCCGGTTGCGGCGTTTACTTCCGACCGGGGGCCGAGGCGCGTCTGGCCGCCGTTCAGCCCACAGCAATAGGGATCAGAGCATCCGACGCCCAGTACGGAGCCGCCCTGGCCGTTGCAGGAGCAGCAGATGTTTTGAGTCAGAGCGGTAAAACCGTGCTTGAGCCACGATTGCCCGATGTGTTCGAAGCGTCCATTCTTGAGGCGATACATGTTCTGTGCGATGACAGGGTGCTCATTGGTGGATGCAATCCACAGCAGGTTGGTGTTGCCGATGTTGCAGGAGGTGGTGCCGATGTCGTAGGCGCTGATGCCGCCGATCTTGCCGTATTGTCCGATGTCGATGAGGTCGCCGACGATTACGTCCGGGCCGGTCGTTGGATTAGTGCATTGAGCGATCGCCCGATGGGCGGTGCACGCGAGACAAATTACAATCACGAGTCCGATCGGTTTCAACGTCATTTTCATTACGGGTTCCTTCGTCCGAAAACTACAAATACAAAGATTGTTCGCCGACAGGCTGCGGGCGACGCGTGCAACCCCGAAGCGTTCAATCCAACCAACGAAAGACGGAGAAATGCCTTTCTCATGTGACCTCAACGGTCTCGATCGGCACACGCCGAATGAGACCCGCCCAAGCCAGGTCACTTCGTAAATCGTAGCCGAATCGCGGCGCGCGGGTCAATCGAATTGTCCTCCCCCAGGGACCGAGAACGACAACCTTTTTCCAGAAATCGCATCAATTCCGTAGAATTTCGGCGGATGCGCGTCACAATGCTCGTTTTCGCCTGCGGCTCGTATTCGAACCGGTGCGGGCCGGGGATGTGCGCATTCCGGGTATGGTCACACACATGGTCAATCCCATCGAACAGGCTGCTCAACGACTGGGCGTTTTTTGCAATCAGGTTCTCGAACCCGCCGCCATTCGGCTTCGAGCGCCTGTCTCCGACATCGGCGTCTTTCAAACAAACACGCGCTTGGTGTTCGAACAGGCCGCCAGGTCGGATTACAAGCCTGCCACGCTGGGCCTTCGCTGGGGACCGCTGTGGTCGACGGCCTGGTTTCGCGTTCGAGGACGAATTCCAGATTCATGGGCCGGCGAGCGGCTGTCGCTTCGTTTTTCCAGTGGGACCGAGGCGATGGTCTGGTTGGATGGCGCTGCGCTCGGTGGGCTAGATGTCAATCATGCAACGGTTGACGTGCTGCAATCCGCGCGCGGTGGCGAGTTGATGGACGTCCATATCGAGGCGGCATGCAACCGTCCGCTGGGCGCGACGTTCTTCTGGTGGGATGAGCGCGAAGCGGCGTCGCGATGGGCCGAGGAGCGGCCCGGACGATTGGAGGCGTGCGAATGGGTGGTCATCGACCGGGCAGCGTGGCGGCTGTGGCATCAGTTTGAGTTCGCCCGTCAATTACTGCTCTTGCTCCCGGGCGACTCCGAACGAGCGCGGCGCTTGATCGACGGCCTGGAGACGCTTGTCCTTCGGTTGCGCCCCGGCTTCGACTCGCAAGACGCCAGGTCCGCGTCTGATTTTTTGACGGCTCTGCTGCGCGGCGAAGGCGGAACGCGCACGCGGTGCACCGCGGTGGGGCATGCGCACATCGACACGGCGTGGTTGTGGCCGCTGGCTGAAACCCGGCGCAAGTGCGCTCGGACATTTGCCGGCGCACTGGGCTTGCTGGGTCGTTATCCGAGTTTTCGATTTGCGGCAAGTCAGGCGCAGCATTACGCCTGCATCGAGGAGGACCATCCGGCATTGTTCGAGCGGATTCGGTCCGCCGTCGAATCGGGGCAATGGGAGACCGCCGGCGGCATGTGGATCGAGCCGGATTGCAATGTGCCGTCCGGTGAGTCGTTGATTCGGCAGATTCTGCACGGCTCGCGGTATTTCTCGGAGCGGTTTGGTTCGCATGGGAAACAGACGTACGCCTATCTTCCGGACACGTTCGGCTTCACGGCGATCCTGCCGCAGATATTTCGCATGGCGGGTCTCGATACATTCATCACCAACAAGTTGATCTGGAGCGATGCGAACGAGTTTCCGCATGTCAATTTCGTCTGGCGGGGCATCGACGGCAGCGAGGTGCTCAGCCATTGCACGCCGGGGCGCGACTACAACTCGCAATTGACGCCGAAGGAACTGCTCCGCGGCGAGCGCGATTCGGCCCGGTTGGACGGGTCGCGGTGCGGGTTGTGGCTGCAACCCTTCGGGCATGGCGACGGCGGGGGCGGGCCGACGGCGGAGTCCATCGAGCGGGCGGACTTCGCGTCGGATTGCGAGGGCATGCCCCGGGTGTCGCCCGGGCGCATCGATGATTTCTGTCGAGAATTGCACGCGGCGCGGGGCGGCGCGTCGTCGCAGGGCCGCGCCTGGCCGGTCTGGGATGGCGAACTCTACCTGGAGTATCACCGCGGAACGATAACGACGCTCGCCCGGTTGAAGCGGGCGAATCGCGTTGCCGAACTGGCGCTGCGGCGCGTTGAGTTCCTCCTCGCGGCGGCCCCGAACGGCGCGGGCCCGGCCGACACCCATGCAGTGGCCATGGACGCCGCATGGAAGCGGCTGCTGCTCAATCAATTTCACGACATTCTGCCGGGTTCGTCCATCAAGGCGGTTTACGACGACGCGGACGCCGATCATGCCGCCATCACCGAGACGCTCACGCCAATCGAGGCGGAGGCCCGCGCGACCTGGTTCGCGGCGCTGGATGCGACGGCTTGCCGCGAACCACTAGCGGTGTTCAATCCCACGTCGTGGCCGGCATCCGCCGTCGTTCCGGTCAAAAATCGACTGATATATGTTTCGGAGGTGCCCGCGCTGGGTGTTCGATTGATCGACGGCTCTGCGCCTCCCGCGCCGGCCGGGGTCAAGTTGGTTCGCGCGACGGACAGCACGCTCGAAAATGACCGCCTGCGCGTGGAGATCGATGCCGCCGGACGCATCGCGCGGCTGCAGACGCTGCCCGACGGTCGCATTTGGAATGCGCCGCGGCAGTCGACCGGCGGCCTCGCTCCGTTGAATCAACTCGTGCTGTATGACGATCGTCCCCGTGCGTGGGAGGCTTGGGACATCGACCGCGAGCACCTCGCCACGGCTCGGCCGCTCGAGGATGCGGCCGAGCGTATCCGTGCGTCCGGCGACCGGTCGCTGCGCGGCGAAATCACGGTCGTTCATCGGCTCGGGCGGCACAGCCGCATCATCCAGCGGTACGTGCTGGATGCCGCAAGCCCGCGGCTCGATATTCATACACATGTCGAATGGAATGAGGAGCGCACGCTGCTGCGGGCCCACTTTCCGGTGGATGTTCGCGCAACCCTGGCGACGTATGACCTGTCGATGGGGTGCATCCGGCGTCCAACGCATTCGAATACACCGTGGGATCAGGCCCGCTTCGAAGTGTGTGCCCACCGATGGATGGACCTGAGCGAACCAGGCGGGGGCGTCGCGATCCTCAACGACGGGAAGTACGGGCACTCATGCCACGGAACCGTGATGGGGCTGACGCTGCTGCGGAGTCCGATGTTTCCGTGTCCAGATGCCGACAAGGGTATTCATGAGTTCACCTACAGCCTGATGCCGCATGTGCGCGATTGGCGCGAAGCCGGCGTGGATCGGCAGGCGGCGTTGTTGAATGATCCGCTGACGGCAACACCGATGCCCGCGCCCTCGGAAAAGCCCGCCGCCTCGCCGAACGTCGGGTCGATGACCCGGCCCACGAGTTGGGCGCCGATCGAGATCGAGGTGGACGGCTCAGCGGCGATCGAGATCACCGCGCTCAAGCGCGCCGAGGATGGCAATGGCGTGATGCTGCGACTCGTCGAGACCCACGGCGGGCGCGGCACGGCGAGAATTCGCTGGCACGTCGGAGGACGTGACGTGCGCGCGGTCGATCTGCTTGAACGCGACATTGATCAATCACCGGTTTTCTGCGGCCCAATGGCGATTCGGCACGATCCACAGGTCTGCGTCACCACGATCTCGCTGCGCCCCTTCTGCATCGCCACGCTACGTTCGACTGGGCCTTGAATCGTCCGGCAATGTTCGGTTACCATTCGGGTCATGGCCGGTCCCAAGCACGCTTCTCAAATTCCGCTCGACCGCATCAAAGACGTTCTGCGTCGATATTGGGGTTACGATGAACTTCGTCCCCTTCAGGAGGAGGCGATTCGGGCCGGCATCGAGCATCGCGACTCGCTGGTGGTCATGCCGACCGGCGGCGGCAAGTCGCTCTGCTACCAGATTCCGCCCATCGTGGCCGATCGCACCGACATCGTCGTGAGCCCGCTCATCTCGCTGATGAAGGACCAGGTCGACGGACTGGTGGCCTGCGGCTACCCGGCGGTGGGGCTGCACAGCGGGCTATCGGAAAAGGCGAAGCGCGATGCGGAGGCGCAGATTGCCGAAGGCTCGGCGCGGCTGATCTTCGTCTCGCCGGAGCGATTGCTGACCTCGTATTTTCTGCAGCGCATCGAATCGCTGAAAATTCGCGCCTTTTCAATCGACGAGGCCCACTGCATCAGCCAATGGGGCCACGACTTCCGCCAGGAATATCGAAACCTTCGCACGCTCAAGGATCGCTTTCCGCTGGCCAGCATTCATGCCTACACGGCCACGGCCACGCAGCAGGTCCGCGACGACATCGTGTCTCAATTGGGCCTGCGCGATCCGCGGGTCCTCGTCGGGACCTTTGACCGGCCCAACCTGATCTACCGCGTGATTCCGCGCATCAAGGGCGCCGACCAGATTGCACAGGTGCTGTCCCGGCACAAGGGCCAGGCCGCCATTGTCTATTGCATCAGCCGCAAGGACACCGAGGCGACGGCCGACGCGCTGCGAGCGTTAAAAATAGACGCGCAGCCCTATCACGCCGGCATGTCGCCCGATCAGCGGCGCCTTACGCAGGAGGCGTTTTCAAACGAGAAGTTGGACGTCGTCGTCGCGACGGTCGCCTTCGGCATGGGCATCGACCGCAGCAATGTCCGCTGCGTCATCCATGCGGCCATGCCCAAGAGCGTCGAGCATTACCAGCAGGAGACGGGTCGTGCCGGGCGCGACGGCCTGGAGTCCGAATGCGTCATGCTGTATTCGACGGCCGACGCGATGCGATGGGAAGGGCTCATCCAGATGAGCGCCGAGAATGCCCAGGACCCGCAGCCGGTCATCGACGCCGGCATGGCCCTGCTGAGCAAGATGCGGCGTTACGCGGTGTCGCAGGTCTGCCGTCACAGGGCACTGTCGGAGTATTTCGGGCAGACCCTTGAATCCGCGAATTGCGACGCCTGCGACGTCTGTCTGAAAGAAGGCGGCGAATTGCGCGACGCGACGGTCGACGCGCAGAAGATCCTGTCGTGCGTGCATCGAGTGGGGGAGCGGTTCGGCGTGGGGCACGTCGTGGACGTGCTGCGCGGCATGGACACCGAGCGCATCAAGCAGTGCCGCCATTCCGAGTTGAGCACCTATGGATTGATGAAGCATGTCGACAAAAAGTCGTTGATGGCCATGGTGTATCAGTTGCTCGATCAGGGCCTGCTTGGGCGGAGCGAGGGCGAATATCCCGTGCTGAAACTGAATGCCGCGTCGTGGGACATCCTGCGCGGCAAGACCGGCGTTCGTTTCGTCGAGGCGCCCACGAAGGTGAAGGAGCGGGTGCGGTCGACAGACGCGTCGCTGTCACAGGCGGAGCGCGACCTGTTCGAGCACCTTCGAATTGTGCGCCGGCGCATCGCCGACGAGCGCGGCGTGCCGCCCTTCGTCATCTTCAGCGACGCGACCCTGCGCGAACTGGCCACCGTTCGCCCCGGATCGGTCGCTGCGATTCAAAAAGTGCGTGGCGTCGGACAGGCCAAGGCCCGTGAATTGGGAGAGACGTTTGTCGAACACATCACCGGCTATTGCCGCGAGCACGGCCTGCCGTTGAACGCGCGCGCCTCGGCGGCGTTGTCCGACACGCCGCCGCCGCGGGCCAGGGTGCGTCCGGCCACGCCGGCAAAACAGACCGCCATGGACATGTTTGCCCGAGGCGCCACGATTGAGGCGGTCTGTGAGGCGACCGGCCGCGCGCGCAGCACGGTGTGCGATTACCTCGCCGAACACATCGAGTCGACCCGCCCCGCGGATATCGATGCATGGGTTCCGCGCGAGACGCAGCGCCTGGTGCTGAAGGCGTCGGCGGGGTCCGAGGACGGCCTGCTCAAGCCGGTGTTTGAAGCCCTGGACGGCAAGGTGCCTTACGACCACATTCGGCTGGTCATGGCGCATCAGGCCGCAACAAGGGCCGAGTATTCCGGGTAATTCCGCCTCGTCCACACACGACCGACGCGCGCGGGCGCCCCGGGTCTCTCCCACTTCCATCTCCGATAATCAATCCGATCCGTCGCGATTCGGACATGCCGCGCGCGTGAACTGGCGCAATTTGAAGACAGACCGTGTCAAAGAGGTCAATCGCCGGCGGGCACGGTCCGACAAATACGCAAAGGCTGGGCTTTTCCCGCCACGGACCAGAGACGTGCCCAAATGGTCGAGAAATCCGGCGATCATGAATCGACTTCAGCGACCCTGCGCAGCGCGGGATTCCTGCGCACCTGTGTGAGCGCGCTGCTGTTGATCACCGTATTCGAGACGGTCGTCTATGTATTCTTCCCGACGCTGGTGCGTCGGGTGCACCTGCCCGTGGGCACGTCGCTGTCGGAGATCGCGGTCATCAGCGCCGTTGCCTGGCTCGTGGCGATGCCCTTCGTCGTGCGGTCATGGCGGCGAACGCTGGAACGCGACACCGCTGAACTGACCCTGGCCAAGCGCCGGCTCGACCGCGAACGGGGTCGGCTTCGGGCGTTCATCGAGCAATCGCCCGCGGCCATCGCCATGCTGGACCGCGAGATGCGTTACATCGCCGTCAGCAAGGGCTGGATCGACGACTACCACTTGCAAGGCGTTGCGGTCATCGGGCGTTCACACTACGAGGTCTTTGACAACATCCCGGATCGCTGGAAGGCTGTCCATCAGCGATGTCTCGCGGGCGCGGTCGAACGGAATGAAAACGACGCATGGATCAATCCGCGACAGTTCGGCGAGCGGCGACTTCGCTGGGAGGTTCGCCCCTGGTATGAATCCGATTCAAACGGCGAGCACATCGGCGGGCTGGTCATGTTCACGGTCGATCTGACGGACGCGCTTGCGCTGCAAACCGCCGCGACGGAGACCGCGGAACGACTGGAATTGGCGCTGGATGCCGGCGGCCTGGGTTCATGGGACTGGAACCTCCAGACCGGCGAAGTCCTGTTCGACGAGCGCTTCGCGGCTCAACTTGGCCTGGCGCCGCAGGAGATGCGGGTGCGGGCCGGGGAGTGGCTCAAGCGGATTCACCCGGATGACGTCGCGGCGACGCACCAGGCCTGCATGGATCATGTCGAAGGCCGCACGCCGGTGTACGTCAACGAACATCGCGTGCGGCATGCGGACGGCGAATGGCGATGGATCCTCGACAAGGGGAAGGTGGTCGAGCGATGTGAGGACGGCACACCACGTCGCATGGTCGGCACGCACACGGATATCACGGCAGCCAAGGCGGCTGAATCCGCGCTGCGCGATCGAAACCTTGAACTTGAGCGAGCCCGGGCCGCGGCCGAAGACGCAAGTCGCGCCAAGAGCGAATTCCTCGCCAACATGAGCCACGAGATTCGCACGCCGCTCACCGCGATTCTCGGTTACGCCGACCTGCTCCGCGATGACGAGGCGTTCGCACGCGATCCGGTCACCCGTACCAAGAGCCTGGAGACGATCTGCTCGGCGGGCCGGCATCTGATGTCGGTCATCAATGACATCCTTGACTTGTCTAAAATTGAAGCGGGCAAGATGTCCGCCGAGTGCATCCCCATGTCGCTTCAACAGGTGCTGGTCGAGGTGAACAGCCTCATGCAGCAGGCGGCGAATGCCAAGGGTGTGCGCTTCACGGTTCGCCTCGGCTCGCAGATTCCGGAGTCGATCCGCAGCGATCCCACGCGGTTGCGACAAATCCTGTTGAACATGGCGGGCAACGCCATCAAGTTCACTGACATCGGCGGTGTGAACCTGAACGCGCGCACTGAGCAGCGTGACGGCGCCTGGCGTTTGATCGTCGACCTCGAAGACACCGGACCGGGCCTGGCGGCCGATCAAGTCACACGCCTATTTAGTGTGTTTACCCAGGCCGATGGCAGCCTCACCCGTCGACACGGCGGGACGGGCCTGGGCCTCACGATCAGCCGGCGGTTCGCCCAACTGCTGGGCGGCGATGTGACCCTGGTCTGGAGCGAGTTGGGGAAGGGCTCGTGCTTCCGCATCGATCTGGCCCTTGCGCCGGTTGAGGGCACGCCCTGGATTTCTCAGATCGGCCTTGTCCCGCCGAGTCGGGCACGGGTGGCCAATACGCCCGCGCCCCGATTTTCGGGACGCATCCTGCTTGCCGAGGACGGCCTCGACAATCAGCGGCTCATCTCGCTGCACCTGCGCCGCGCCGGAGCCACCGTCGACGTGGCCGACAATGGTCGCATCGCGCTGGCGCTCTTGAACGAGGCCGCGGCCGAGGGGCGGCCGTATCAATTGCTGGTAACCGACATTCAGATGCCGGAAATGGACGGCTATTCGCTGACCCGGGCCATTCGATCCGCCGGCGGCGAGATTCCGATCATTGCACTGACGGCACACGCAATGCCGGAGGATCGCAACCGCTGCCTCAATGCAGGTTGCACCGACTTCGCCACCAAGCCGATCGACAGCCATCTTTTAATCAGCAAATGCGCCGCCCTGATGAAGGGCAAGCCCGAGATGCGCCCGCCCTGTCTGGCGACTTGAATCTCCTGATTAATCGTGACAACTGTAACAATATGGGCCGGCGAGCCCATGCGCACGCGACCGCGCCGCGACGACGTTCACGCCGGTCAAGCCGGTCCGCCCATCGGTCCGCGCGGCCTGGGCGCGTCCGGCTGGCGGGTCTGCGACGCGGGCCTGGATGCATCCACGGGCATGGGGATCATCGGATTCACGCCGATGGGCCGGGGCTCCGGTTGTGCGGGACGGGGCATCATCGGGCGGGACGGCGGCATGGCGGGCAGTTTGCGAGGAGCGCGGGCCTCGCGGGGCAGTTCCCCGGCGATGGCCCCCAGAATATCTTCAAGTGTAATAATGCCAAGTTCCGGCCCGTTGGGGTCCTTCACCACGCACAGGTGCTGGCGGCTCTTGCGCATCGCGGACAGGGCGTCCACCAGCGGCAAATCCGGATCGAGCGAGTAGGGCGGCGTTGACAGGTCGTGCAGGATCAGCGCCTCGCCCGCCGCGCTGGCCACCGCGTACAGCACCATCTTGATGCTCACCACCCCGTTGATTCGACCGCTCTTGGCGTCGCGCAGCGGCCACCGGGTGAACGGCCGGTCGCCCAGCCGACGGGCCAGTTCGTCGGCGGTCATGTTGCTGTCCACCACCGCGGCCTGCGCCATGGGGATCATCACGTGCCGCACGTTCAGGTCGGCGAAGTCGAATGCCCGGCGGAGCAGTTCGCCGTGTTCCTCGTGAAACTCGCCCTCCTCGGCGGCGCGATCCACCAGGATCTCTAGTTCGTCTTCCGAGTGAACCTGCTCCTCAATCTCCATGCGCCCCAGGCCCAGCATCCGCGTGATTCGCGCCGCGGTCGTGTTCATGAGCCAGGAGATCGGGTTGAAGACCCGGTCGAGGAAGTGGATCGGCCGCGCGACCCACAGGGCGATCTTGTCGGTGTATTGCAGGGTCAAGGCTTTGGGAAGCAGCTCGCTGAGCACGACCGTGAAGAACGTGACGACCAACAGCCCGATGGTCAGACTGAACGGGCGAAGCACATGGGTCGGAATCGACAGGCCCGAGAAGATTCCCTCGAACGCCCTGATGAAGATTCGGGTGAGCGCCGGCTCGCTGACCGCGCCGATGATCAGGTTGGTGGCCGTGATGCAGATCTGCATGGTGGCCAGGGAGCGGCTGACGTCTTCCTTGAGGAGGGCCAGGACGCGGGCGCTGCGAATGCCCTCGGCCTCCATTTCCTCCACGCGGCTGCTGCGAACGGTGACAACGGCGTATTCCGCGGCGACAAAAAAGGCGTTCAGGCCGATTAGTATCGGTAATAGGCCCAGGCCCAGAAGTGGCATGTCGGCGAGCATCAACCCCTAAGGATATCGCCGAGGAGGGCTCTTCGCATTCGGCCGGTGGATCGGACTATCGATGCCGGAAATACCGGTCAAACAGGTGGTTGGCCACCTTCCGTCCTTGGGCAATGCCGGCGGTTTTGTCGAAACGCCAGTGGATCCCCAGGTAAATGCGGCTCTGGCCGTTTTCTTCTTCCGCCTGCGACAGGTTTGTGAAGGTGCGCGGCACCAGCGGGCGGACATTGCCCTGGTTGTCCTTTGTGACGCCGTTCAACTCATCCGACACAAATGTGAATGCGATGTCGTCGGTGCCGAAGTAGCGACGCAGGGTTTGGAAAAGCGCGCCGCCGAAGGTGGCGTGGCCGGAGGGGTAAGCGGGAAACGGCGGCGTGAAATTAGGCGCGGTCAGGTTGGTCGCCGGGGCGCAGAGCGGGACGAACGTCGGGTCGGCAAACGTCAGGGCGTTGCCGTCGCCGAGGCCGGAGGGTCCCATGCCCGGGTCCGCCTCGCGGATGCCGGTGACCGGTCGCCAGAAGTCGTAGTAATACTTGGAGTCCCATGCGGCGATTCCGGCGTCGGCCATGGCGACGTTGACGAGGGCAAGCAGACGGGCGAGTTCGATGCCGCGGAGGCCGCGGTCGGAGGCAATCTGCCGGGCGATCTGGTTGTACAAGCGGGGCGGGGCGCAGAGGCTGGGCGTGCCGTCGTAAGCCCAGTAGATGCCGATCTGCGTCTGTTCTTCGGTGCGAATGGTGGGCGTGATCAAACCGTCGCCGCCCCGATCCTTCACTTCGTTGTAGGCCTCGGTGTATTCGTTGCTGTCCATGGCAGGCGGGGCGGGGCAGCGGAACTGTGATGCGCTGTTGAGCGCGAACGGTTTGACCTGGTACCAATGCGCGCCGAGCGCCTGTTGCAGCGGATTGATCGGATCGACCCGCCAGCGGCCGGGGGCGTCGCTGGTGGTGTAGGGGTCGTTGATGTCCGAACCGTCGGCATCGCGCTGGGCGAGGATGGCGGCAGCGGCTTCGGCGCCATGCGCATTGCCCGCATCCTTCCACGGGCCGTCGGCGACGGCGATGAGATCCTCCTGCAGCAGGGCGGCAAGACGGTCGGCGTGCGAGGGAAACAGCGCGACCAGGGCATCGTGGGCAGCGCGCGCCGCGGCGATGCGTACCGAGGTGAGCGGTGCGGCGACCTTCGCAGTGGCGTACCCCTCGTAATAGTTGCCCATGACTGCGTTGATCGCGTCAAACATGGCAATGTGAACAATGGCCATCGCGCGGGCGGATTTGCAGGGGCCGAGTTGATGGCCGAAGGCGCGGGACTCCCCACTCGTGACCGGAGTGTGATCGAGGCCGCTGGTGTCGATGGCGATCTGGTTCCAGCGCAAAACGACATCGGTTGTCGGTGCCGTATCGACATTGGGCAGCAGAGCGGAAATGTCGCAGCCGGGTGCAACGAGAACCGCGAGCGTCAGGAACGAGACGGCGATTCGACGCAGGCGGAGTCGGTCAGCCGATGTCGACGTCGCACGGGCTGCACGGACATCGCCGAAGGACTTATCCATGAAGCATGACTCCTGCTCAGCAAGGCTCGGGTCGCCGGTGATGGACCAAGGGCATGTGTGGCTCGCGGTCATTTTACGACTTTGATGCCGTGTCCGACAAGGAAATGCGCCACTACCCGGAAGATCATTGCGCCGGGTTCGCGAATGACGCCGGGTTCATATCGAGGTGTGTCGATATCTCCACCTGTGCGTGCATCATCATGGGGCGGTTGGGTGCAATGACACATGCAATCGACGAATCGAAGCGGACGCGTGCCGGGCCCGCGTTCGGCGGTGGAGCGTTTTCCCTGGAATCTTGGCGGATCCAGTCTCGAAGGATGGATGGCGATATGAAACGCCGTACGCGGCCCCAATCCCCGCCAGAAATCCACGACGGCGTGTCCGATATCGTATGACTCACCGGCGGCCGGCGCCGGCGGCAGCGGGGTCCCGGCGTTGGAGTTGACAGCCCGTTGCGGCTGGTTAACATTTGAGAACCTGCCGGGGCCCTGCCCCGAAGGGTGCCCAATGCGGGTGTAGCTCAGTGGTAGAGCGTCACGTTGCCAACGTGAATGTCGTGAGTTCGAGCCTCATCACCCGCTGTCGGTCATGAATGCGAATTCGTCGGGCGGCCCCTCGGCTGCTTCCGACGGCTTGCGGCATGGCCGGTGACGAAAAGAATACCGATCGCGGGATACCGACCCTATGGGTGGTCAGGCGTGGGCCGCGTTCGGGCGAAGAGCAGGATCGACAAGGGTCGGCCGGGCGCTTCCAAGCCTGACCGGCTTTTTTTGTGCGCGGCGGTTATATTTATTATAGTGTCTATATCAAGGAGCGGAATCATGGCGAATTACGGCGGCGGCGAAGACGTGCTCAAGAACGAAGACACCCTGCCGGATGCCGCGGATCCCGCCGCCGTGAAGGAGCGCCTCAAGAACGCGATCAACGTCGAAGTCGCCGACGTCGGCGTGCTTCGCAAGAGTCTGGCCATCCGCGTGCCGCGCGACGAGGTCAAGACCGAACTCGATTCGCAGTTCGGCGAACTGATGTCGGATGCGGTCATTCCCGGCTTTCGCAAGGGTCGCGCCCCGCGGCGGCTCGTTGAAAAGCGCTTCAACAACGAGGTCGGCGCACAGGTGCAGACCCGCCTCATGTCCAACGCCTACCTCGCCGCCGTCGAGAAGGAGGACCTCAAGGTCCTGGGCGACCCGATGATCTGGATCGACGTGAAGGACAAGTCGGCCGAGGGCGGCAAGGCTTCGAAACTCGTCGACATGCCGACGGCGCTGGAGGAGATCAAACTGCCGCCCGAGGGCGACTTCGAGTTCAAGTGTGAAGTCGAGTTGCGGCCGCAATTCGATCTGCCCGAACTGGAGGGCATTTCCATCGAAAAGCCCAAACTCGAAATCACCGACGAAGACGTCTCCAACCAGATCGACCGAATGCGGGCCATTCGCGGCACGTTCAAACCGGTCGATGACGGCGCGAAGATCGTCAAGGATGACCTCATCATCTGCGACATGAAGATGACGGTCGATGGCGCCGAGGTGAAGTCCGCCGAAAACATGACCGTCGCCGCCCGGCCGCAGGTCGTCGAAGGCGTCACACTGGAGGACCTCGGCGACAAACTGGTCGGCGCCAAGGCCGGCGATACGGTCGAGTTGGAGGGCGAGTTGCCCGACGACTACGAGCGCGAAGACCTGCGGGAGAAGACCGCGAAGTTCTCGCTGAAAGTCAACGACATCAAGCGCCTGGACATGCCGCCGATGGACGCGGACTTCCTTCAGAGCCAGGGCTTCGACAACGAGGTCGAGTACCGCGCCTGGATGCGCGAGCAGATGACCGGCGAACTGGAGGAGCAGGTCAAGCGCGGTCTGCGCGGACAGGTTCGCAAGTACCTGCTCGACAACACCAAGTTGGATCTGCCCGAGGGCGTTTCAAGCCGGCAGACCGAGCGGGCGGTCATCGGCCGCATCGTGGAGTTGCGCCGCCAGGGCGTGCCGATGGAGGAGATCGACAAGCACGCCGACGACTTGCGGACCAGCGCCCGCGAGCAGGCGCTGACCGAGTTGAAACTGTTCTTCATCCTGGAGAAGATCGCCGAGAAGCAGGAAGTCGAGATCACCGAGGAGGACCTCAACGCCCGCATCGCCGAGATCGCCCGGGCCTACAACCAGCGGTTCGACCGCGTCCGCGACGAACTGGCCCGCGACGGCGGCCTGGATTCGCTCTACCTGCAGATTCGCGACGACAAGTGCATTGATGCCATTGTCGAGAAGGCGAAGATCACCGAGGCGGTCATTGACAAGTCCGCGGCCAAGCCTGCGAAGAAGCCGAAGGCGAGCAAGGCCAAGAAAGCCGACAAGTCGGACAAGGACGCCGAGTAATAAGATCCTCGAATGTCAATCTTCGAATGTCAATCATCGCGACCCCAACGAGCGTATTATCGTTCGCTGGGGTCGCGCTTCATTTGTGCCGGCGTCGGACGCAACATCGACTGCGCCTGATCGTGTTGCGGGCGTTCATCACCCGTTACACCGGTTCCTTCGATTTGCTTGACGCCCGGTCGGTGTCGTGCAACCATTTTGCATGTCCCGGCGCAAACTCCAGGCCAACCCCATCAGAAAACCCCCCGGCGTCGGTGTCGCCGCGCCATCCCGTGTGCCGCAAAGTGCTGAAGATTCGTGGTCGGCTGCAGTTTGGTTTGCCGCGGTTGTTGCAATTGCGTTCGTTGCACGGGTGATTTACCTGTACGAAAGCCAGAAGGTTCTCTTCTTCGATCGGTCAGTCCGGCCGGCAGTCCATGGGTCAATCGTCTTCGAGCAGGCGCCACTGCCCCGGATGCTGGACGAACATGGATGCCTGCGCGGTTGATTGAATCGGCGCGCCGTGAGCGGCGGTGCAGAGTATGTTAAATATATACATCTTGAGATGTAAATTGAAGTTGACGTTGCCTGAATACCGCACAAATAAGTCACCTTCATCCCGTTCGCGGCTGCTGTTATTCGATCAGATTTCAGGCATTCAGGTTTCGAAAAGTAATAAAGACAGCGGATCGCAGAAGGCTCCGAATGCGAGTCGTTTCAAGTACTTCAAGCCCCGCCGCGGTCGCATCGTCGAGGAATTGATCCAATCCCACCTGCTTGTGATCTGAGGATCCGCCCACGCACGCCCGCCATGCCTGTCGAATGGTGGACCAGGGCCGCGGCAATCCTAGACAGGACAGAAGCACATAATGGCCGCTGATTCGAGCCAGTTCTTTGAGCATCGCGCGGCGATCGTCTGCATCGCTTACATGGTTGAGCAGACGATGACAGACAACCAAATCCATGCTTCCGGTATTGAAGGGCAATTTCCTGGCATCCGCCTGGACATGGTTAAAGTCGACAGATACGCCCGTCTGATCTGTTCTGCACACGTCAAGCATGTGTTCGGAGAGGTCGACCAGGTATAGACGCCGAGTGAAATTGGCCAGCGTCGAGGCGAATCGACCCGTGCCGCAGCCAATGTCGGCAATTCGATCAGTCGCGCCAATGGTCTTGAGGGCGCTGGTCATCGCGGCGACTTCGCGGCAGTGGGTTTTCTTGCGGCGGCCCCGGAGGAACCGATCCCGGTAATGCTCGGCTTGCGAACGGCGCGTATACCGCTTGCCTATGTCCAGCCGGTTTCCCATTTGATTGCGCTCTCGGAATCGGTTCGAAACAAGTAACGTGATAGAGCGATGGAGTGGATATGAGGAGTCTATTCCTCTTTATACCCGCATGCAACACCGGGTCCCACGCGGCGCCCGATCACGCCGGGTGGACGACGGATCCTTTGTCTCGGCTCACAGTTCAACTGGAATTTGCGGGCGGCATTTTGTGAGAAACGACATGGCCGCGACGCCGCTCTTGTCATGGCTGGATCTTCGCGTTCGGCAGGGCCGACTTCAGTCGGACGAGGCCGGCAGGGGTGATTGATGTGTCGTTCAGGTAGAGTTCGCGCAGGTGCCGCATTTGCCGCAGATTCTCCACGGCCGCGTCCGTCACGCTGGTATGCCAGAGTCGCAGACTGTCCAGACGAGACATGCGCTGCAGGTCCGCCATGCCGGCGTCCGTCACGCGGGTGCGGGTCAGATTCAATTCCACGAGTTGGGGGCAGTCGCCCAGGGTCTTGATGCCCTGATCCGTCACGCGCGTTCCATGGAGGTTGAGATGGACCAGTCGTGAGTTGTTCACGAGCGCCGCCAAGCCTCTGTCGGTCACGCGCGTGCCGGTCAGGTTCAACTCGAAGCGCTCAAGCAGGCGGAGTGCGTCTGCCAGCGCGATCAGGTCGTCATCTGTCAGTGATGAGTTCGCAAAGTTGACGACGCGAACGGGACCGTGCTGGGTGCCTGCGATTCTCCATTCGTCCCGGGTGGCGAGTCGTCCACCGAGCGCCTTGATTGTCCTGTGCGCCTGATGAATCGCGCGTACCGGCTGCGCACGCCATACGATCCACGTACACGAGGCGAGCATTAGCACCAGTAGGGCTGCATGCAGCACCCGCGGGGCCCTGGCCAGCGGGCGGAGGATAGCGTGTCGTTCTCGAACCGACGGCTGGTCGAGCAATTGGACGCTGAGACTGTCGGCGAGTTGTTGGGCGACGGGCGCCAAATCCTTCAATGCGGCGGTGGCGTCCATTCGTTGGAAGTCAGTGCTCAGTATGGGCAGTATTTCGCTTTCGAGTTGCGCATCGAGGCGTGCGTGAAATACCTTTTCCGTAAGGGTGCGGTGCTCGCGGCGAGGGCCTACTGTCCGTTCGAAATATTCGGCGCGGAGCACGAGCGATTGAATGTCGTCAAGGGGAATCGTCCGAGTGCGGAAACGAGTTGACCAACTCAGGCGGCGAGACTTCCAATCGATGTCAATCACGTCGATGGTCTCGACGCCGGCGAAATGTGCCGCGCCCAGGACCGAAGCCGGAATCGCGATGATGACAAAGGTCTCCCAATAGGGGAGATGAGGCGCACTCTCTCCCGCGAAGATCCGGAATCCGCCGTAAACAAGCGCTCCCAGGATAAGTCCGCAGCAACCGCCCCAGAGGAGCATGGTCACGACCCAACTCAAGCGCGTCGCGGGATGCATGCGAAGACAAATTGAGACGCCGGGTTCCCAGCGCTCGAATCGTGTCAGAGCAAAGCACGCGTCGAAACTGGAGGATTTTGGGTCGTCGTGCATCGCAGTTGAGACCTGGCGCCCGGATAAAATTAGCACGGGCGTCTACATCAATTCGGCACCGTGGGGGCAACCGGCCCCGAGGGGACGTTTCGCCGCTGTGATATGGGTGTGCGTCTTGATGTCGCGCTCGGCGGCATTCTACCGTGCTTGATCAGCCGCACTCCAAGGAGGACAGTCCATTTTCTGGGTCCGTGCGTGGCGGGTGATCGGCCAAACGGCACGACCGGGTCCTTCCATTTGAATCGAGTTCGGGCGACCGTCTGGGCCGGCAATGCGTTCACACCGGCGTCAAATAGCGCATTGCGAGAAGCAGTCAGCCTGCAACTTTCGCCATTGCCGGCCTGGATGCCGCTATCGCGAGCGGTCTTCCGGACCGGCCGGGCCGAATTCCAATTCCCTGCCCGGCCCCGGTCCGCCGCGGCCCGCGACCACGAAAATACGCCGCCAGCGGACCGGAATGCGGTCGTTGGCGCTTGACTTGCGTTTCATCATTCGATTAACCTGATATTTCGCATCGAAATTACAGTGCAGCGCGTGGTACCAACCCCATTCGCCCCTCTTTCTTCCGTGAACGCCACGCGCCCGCCGCCGAAAACGGCTTGTGAGTGAAACGCAATTCAGGAGGAAACACCATGTTGCGCCAACGAATCGCCCTGATCGCCTTCGTTATGGGTCTCGGCTCGGCATCGCTCGCATGGGGCCAGCCGGTCATCAATGAGTTTGTCGCAAACCACGTCGGGATCGATACGTTTGAATACATAGAAATCCAGGGTCCGCCGAACTCCAACCTGAATAATCTCACGGTCCTTCAGATCGAGGGAGACAGCGGCAACGCAGGCGTCATCGACTCCGCCTTTCCGGTCGGAATTACGGACGCCAACGGCCTCTTCCTGATCGGCCCCCTTAACAACGTCATCGAAAACGGGACGATCACGCTTTTGCTGGTGCTGAACTTCGGCGGCGCCGTGGGCATGGATCTCGACATCAACGATGACGGCATTTTAGATAACATGCCATGGTTGAACCTCATGGATGGCGTCGCGGTGCACGACGGCGGCGTCAATGACCGAACCTACGGCCCCAACACCACCGTTCTGCAGAATAACTTTGATGGGGGGACCCAGACGGTCGGCGGGGCCTCGCGCATTCCCAACGGGCAGGACACCAACAGCGTGAGCGACTGGCGTCGCAACGACTTTGAAAACGCCGGCATCCCCGGCTTTCCGGTCGTTGCAATCGTGGGCGAGGTGTTCAACAGCCCCGGCCGTCCCAACATTGAGCCGGTTCTGATCGACCAGTTGGACATTTTTGACCTGAATGGTCTGCCGCTTGCCATCAACTCGGACTACGGCGAGTTCTGCATCACGTTGCCAAGTCCTGTCCCCGCACTCTTTGTCAATCTTGAGGTAGACGGCGAGTGGGCGGTCATCAACATGCCGGTGCACCAGATCGACTACCAGGCGGATAGTCCGACGCAGACATTCTGCACGCGATTCCGCATCGGGCCCAATGGCGTCGATGTGCCTGCCGTGACACTTCGCTATTCCGTCACACCCACGCGCGAGGACTTCTTCCCGGGACCGGGTTTCCCAATCCCGATTCCGGTCGGAATACTGGAGGAAGGCAACGGCGAGACCGGTCCCACGGGGAATCCGCAGTCGCCGCCGGAACCTGCCGGCCCTGCGGAGTTTTCGACGCCCGTCGCCACGACCCAGCCCGCCATCACCACCACCCGGCCCGCGTTCAACATGGTGGATCTGAACGAAGCGTCGGAGAGTGGCTCGTGCGCGCCCGGCGCGGTGGCCAGCAGCATGGCGTGGCTCGAAAGGACCTACCGCATCGGGCTTCCGGCATCGTGGTCCAAGGACAGTGTGCTGGATGACCTCGAAGATGCCATGAAGACCAACAACGGGACGACCTATCCAAACTACATCGCGGGCAAGAAGAAGTACATCAAGGACAAGAAACTCCCGCTCACGGTCGAGGGCCAGGGGCTTGGTTCGCCCAGTCCAGGAACGGCGGTCGACCCGGCAGAGATTTTCAAGGAGATGAAACGCGGGCAGGATGTCGAGATTCACTATCGATGGGGCGGCGCCGACAGCGATGACAGTGGACACACCCTTGCCCTCACCGGCATGACCCTCGACAACGGCACCTACACCGTCACCACGACCGATGACAGCAGTCAGGGTGCCGCCGGCGGGAACGACCGCGTCCGCTCCGGCGAACTAAAGCAGGAGCCCGCGGGCACCGGCCCCTGGTTTATCAAGTATGCGGACGGTCGCAGCCGGAAGATCGTCGGCTGGACGGCGGAGTCACCCACGGTGGCGGCGATCATCCGTGGTATCGGGTTGAAACTCGCCGATTTGCTCAGCGGCGTGACCAATGCCATCTCCAATGGCGGCGCGGGCTCCCCGGAGGCGACCCAGTTGCTCAAGGACGCCAGCATCGTGCAGTTCGCCGCGCAACGGCTTCTCGAAAACCTGATTCAACTGGGGTATGAGCCGACCTCCCCCATCCGCGTGCAAGCCGAGGACCTCGTGGCCCGGGCCAATGCCCTCAAGGCCAAGGCCGATTTGATTCGTTCCGGCGTGGCGTCGCCGGATCAGTTGCCCAACCTGCTCATGATGCAGGCGGACATCGAGGCCTATCTCGCCGCGCTGGCGATGCTGCGCGAGAAGTTCCCGCCGGATCAGGATTACGACGACGTGCCGGATGCGGTGGACAACTGTCCCACCGTGACCAATCCGACCCAGGAGGACATCGACAACGACGGGGTCGGCGATGCCTGCGACGACAGCGACGGCGATGGCATTCTGGACGATGTGGACAACTGTCCGTTTGTTCCGAATCCGGATCAACTGGATTCCAACGGCGACTTCATCGGAGACGCCTGCGACCCGGGCGACTGCGACGCCGCGGACGCCAATTGCGACGGGTTGGTGAATCCGCTCGATATATCGCCATTCGTATCGCTCTTGCTCGGCACGAGTACGCCATGCGCGCTGTGCGCCGGCGACACGAATCTGGACCTGACGTTGAATGGAGCAGATGTCGCGGGATTCGTGCAGGCGCTGGTCGGCCCGTGATTGGAAGCGCCGGGTTGCAAAGCCCGCGCTGCACGAAGCCGGTACGCCCTTCGCCAGATTGTCGTGATCTCGCAGTCCGGCGGCCGGGAAGAGGCGATTACGCAAATACGGATGGCTATTTATCGGCAACGGATCTAGGTCGATTCCCCGGTGCGAGGGGCGTCGACTGTCTTGGAATGACCGTTCGATTCAGTTCATGAGAGGCGATCACACAGTACTTTCTGGGTACTTGATGAACTACTTCACACGTTGCCATAGGGAATCGGTAATTGAACGAACGGCCGTGCCCTACGGCAAATCCTTCACCGGCTTGTCCGGCCAGCAGTCCATCCGCCAGTCGTCGCCGCGCATGTACCAGTAGCCGGGGTGCGCCGACGACTGAGCGGTCTGACCGGCCAGGCGAATCGGCGCGGCGTGGGTGTCGACGAACAGCACGTTGAAAATGTTCATCTTGCGATGCCAGCCGGGCGTGACATGGTTGGGTGAATTCCACTTGGCCACCTCGGCCACGGTCTCCTCCAGCAGGATGGTCTGCGAGGTGCTGGGCACGCGGGACTTTGGGCGAAAGTAGGGGCCATAGAAGTATTCGGTGTAGGGCGTATTGGTCAGAAAGTCGATGTGGTTGTTCAGCCGGTAACTCGTGCCGGCGCCGTCGAAGACCGACTTGCCGCGCCCCGCGCCGGTGATGAAGAACGGCTCGAAGTTGACCGGCGCGACCGGGATGGGCTGGTCGGTGGGGCAGCGGTAGACGTCAAAACTGCTGGGCTGGTTGGTGCCGAATATGTAGCGATTCAGGATGCGATTCTCGGTGACGAAATCGGCATTGGCGAAGACGCCCAGTCCGGTCTTGCCGCCGTATTCGTACTCGCCGTCATAGATCCACGTTGTTTCGGCCTTGGGGTGGATGGGCGATGTGAACCCGCTCGCATCGTCGTCGCTATACATGGCGAAGGCCTGGCCGAGTCCGCGCATGTTGGCGAGGCAGACGGCCTTGTGACCTTCGGCGCGGGCGGTGGACAGCGACGGTATCAGGATTGCGATCAGCAGGGCGATGATGGCAATGACCACGAGCAGTTCGAGCAGCGTGAAGGCGGGCGCGGCGAAACGGGTTTCGCCATGACGAGATCGAACCGCGACTGGAGGCCTGCGGTGCATGACGACGACATCGTACCACAACAGATAGCAAAGTCGAAACGAGGTCAAAATCTCAATTTGCAAGGTTGCCGGCGGTTGGCAGACTTCGTAGACACGGCTCTGGCTTCAAGACATTAATTTGCGGCAGTGGCTGCTATCAGGGCATGGTCCATAGTCTCTGCCATGAACTAGCGCGGGTGCGCGCGGCGGCGGATCTCGTTGGCCACCCATGCTTTGTCCCGTTTCTCTTCCACCATCTCCACCACAACGTCCGCCAGTTCCGTGCCGGCGTCATCGACTTCGATGTTGTTGGCGTCGAGAAACACAAGCGCTGCGGCCAGTCCGGTCCGCTTGTTTCCATCCACAAAGCGGTGGTTGCTGGCCAGGTGAAACAAATATGCTGCTGCCATGGCGGACAGGTCTTCATGGAGATACTTTCCTTCGAACGCGGCCATCGGCTGGGCCACGGCCGAGTCCAGCAGTCCCGCGTCGCGCAGACCGGGATCGCCGCCATGCTCCGCGATCTGCGCGGCGTGGATTTCCAGCACTGTCTGCGTGGAGAGAAAGCGCGGTTTGATCTGCCGATCAGTCAAGATGTCGCCCTTGTCTTGATTATTCGGCGAGCTTCTTGAGGCTCTTGCGATGGCGGGATGCCACGCGCTTGTAGGAGGCCCGTGCCGCCGATTCGTCGAGGGTGCGATTGGGCTGTAGCACCAGTCTGTCGCCGTCCGTCGTCACTTCCAGCGGCGTGTCGGCCGTGATCTTCAGCAGATCGAGGATTGACTTGTCGATGATGATGCCCAGGCTGGACCCGATCTTGGTGAGTTTCTTCTGCATGGCCGTGCTCCTCGTGGATTCATAGATAGTATAACATCTATAATGTCACGATCAAGAGCAATGCACCGCTGATATCGCATTCTCTGCCGCATTCCAATCGCGAATCTGTTGAAGGGCGAACCGCGGAACAAGGACACGCGTTGACGGCTGATCGGATTTTGCCACAGCCGTCGGCCGATGCATGGACGATGCGTCCCCTTCGGCCCCGAATTCAATCCACGTGCGACCGCCGGCCCGGCGGCTCGCCGTGAATCAAATTGACGAAGCCGTGCAGGTCGGCGAATTCGTGGTCGGCTTCGTGGGTGCCGACGTCGAAGATGCGACCGGCGCGGTTGAGCCAGCCGTGGCGGATGCCGGCGGCTTTGGCCCCGCCGACGTCGCTGTGCAGCGAGTCACCGATGTGAATCACCCGGTCTCTCCGCCAGCCTGTCTTTTTCAGGGCGAGTTCGAAGATCTCGGGATGCGGCTTGTAGTGCCGGGCCCCCTCGGAAGTGACGATCAGGTCGACCGCGATGTTGTGGGCTTCGAGGGCGGACTCGGCGTCGAACTGGTCGGCGTTTGACACGATGCAGACCGGGTACTTTACGCGGGCGAGGGCGTCGCGCAACTCCACGTGAAGGGGCGGCTTCCGCCAATAGGACGCCAACTTCTCGACGTGGGGAAGCGGGTCGATGTTGACGCCATAGATCGCCATGATTTCGCGCAGTGTCTTTAACTCCAGGTCGAACAGCGTGAGAAAGCCGTCGCCGTTGGCCACTTCGATGGCGTTGAAGAAGTGCCGGCCCCAGGCAATGGACAGATCATGCGCCGTCATCGCGACGCCGGTCTGAGCGACGACGTCGCCGCAGACAGTCTCGACCGCCGCCCGATCGCCGTCGGTCAGCGTGCCGTACAAATCCATGAACACGCCGTCGAGTTCCATGCGGGCCACTATAAACGCCGGTTACTTGCCTACGCAAAAGCGCGCGAAGACGCGGCCGAGCAGATCATCGGGCACGTCCTTGCCGACCAGCACGCCGAGTGCGTCGGCGGCGGCGTGAAGTTCGAGGGCGACGAGGTCGGCGTCGGCAAGCGACGGAGAGGCGTTGTGGCACTCGTCTCCAACTGCTGTCTCGTTGTGGTACCGGTTTCCAAACGGTGCCGCATGGCGGGGCGGCGCGGACGCGCCCGCCAGTTTCATCGCCCGTTCGAGCGCCTGCACGGAGCGAATCAGGGCGTCGTGGTGCTCGCCGGCCAGGGCGATCGGCGATTCGTGATCGAGTTCGACGCACGTCTTCAGCGACCGTGCCAGTCGGCGCTGAAGATCATCGCAGCCGGCTCCGGTTGCAGCGCTGATCAAGGCGGGTTCATCGAGACCGGCATCACCCATTCGACGGGACCAATCGCGAAGTTCATCAGCGCCGGCAATATCGGTCTTGTTCAGCGCGACAATCACACCGGTTGGAAACCGCGGCCACAGGTTTCTAAGCAATTCAAACTGAACGGCCCAGGCGGACGCGGGTGCGGTCGCATCGATCATCCATATGACCAGGTCGGCTTCGAGCACGGCGGTGCGGGTGGCTTGGTCTGCGAGTCGGCTCATAAAATCCGCCGCATCATTGGCGGCAAGTTTTATTTTGACATTCTGTCCGGTGCTCAATCCGCCCACCGGTTCCGCTGAGGGCTCCGTTACGCCGGCTGTGTCGACGAGAACGCACGAGACGTCGTCCAGCCTCAGCGGCGCGGTCAGGGCATCGCGGGTCGTGCCGGCGGTCGGCGTGGCGATGGCGCGATCCATGCCCGACAGGCGATTCAACAGGCTCGACTTTCCGGCGTTCGGTCGACCGGCCAACAGCACGCGCGGGGCCCGGCTCCAACGTTCGGTTTGCAGGCTCGAGTCCAGCGTGTCCTGCAGTGACGCTGCGACGGAATTCAACCGTCTGCACAGGTCGGTGGGTGTGATGAACTCGATCGGTTCATCGGCGAAGTCCAGCGCGCCTTCGACGAGCGAGAGCAGATCGGCCAGTTCTTCACGCGCGGCATGGGCTGTTTTAGACAGACTGCCACCGAGCAATTGCGCGGCGGCGCGCCGCTGGCCCTCGGACTGGGCCGAGATCAGCGCGGCCACGCCGTGGACCTGCGCAAGGTCCAGAGCACCGTTCAAAAAGGCGCGGGCGGTGAACTCGCCGGCCTCGGCGCGGCGCGCACCGGCGGCGATCAGCGACTCCACGACCAGTCCCAGCACACCGGGTGCGCCGAGCAGGTGCAACTCGACCATATCCTGACGGGTGTAACTTTTTGGGGCGGCGAACAGCCACGCGGATGCCGGCAACGCGCCGGCCGCAAGGTGAACCTGCCCCTCGATCACGGTGGGCATCGGTCCATGTTCCCCGGCGTGCGCCAATGCCGGAAAAACCGCTGCCGCGAGCCGATGGGCGTCCGGCCCGCTGAGGCGCACGAAGCCGCGGGCCGCCGGACCGGGCGGTGAACTGATGGCGACGATGGTGTCGTGAAGGTGCATGTTCATGTCCGACGTCGGGGGTGGATTGAACCGGCGCCTGCGGTTCCATTCTAACGCTTAGACCGACGGCCCATGGCGTTAAGATGTTCGTCCATGGCCGGAGTAAACGAAACCAACCTGGACCTTTCGGCGAAGTTGAAGCGAGCAGCCGTGTTCGCCGCCGCGTGGTTTGCTGTTGCAAGCCTCTCGTGCAACACCCTGCTGCCGTGCCCCTGTGCCGTGCTGCCGGCGTTATTGAGTTCGCCGCCGCAGGCACCCGCGCCGCCGACCGACGCCGCTACATTCAGCCGCGCGTCGATTCCCACCGACCCGCTCGCATATCCCTACAACCACGCCTCGTCGATCATCGCCCTGCCCGATGGCACGCTGCTCGTTGCCTGGGGCGCCGGCACGCAGGAACTGGCCACCGACACACGCATCGTCCTGTCGCGGCGAATGGCGGGGTCGACGACGTGGAGCGAACCGGTCGTCGTGGCCGACGCCCCCAGTCGTGCCGATGCAAACCCGGTGTTGTTCCGCGCGCCAGATGGCGTCATCTGGCTCATGTACGCCGAGATGTTCGGCGCGACGTTCTGCGAGAGCCTGGTCATGGCTCGAACGAGCGACGACGGCGGCATGACCTGGTCGCCGACGCGCCAATTGTTGACAACCGTCTGCACGCTGCTGCGAAATCACCCCATCGTGCTCGACTCGGGCCGCTGGCTGCTGCCCGCATATATTCAGGGTCTGTACGCTTCGCAGTTCTGGGCGAGCGACGACAACGGTCGCTCATGGCAATCAGGCGACCCGCTCTTCACCCTGCCGGACAACAACTTGCAGCCGGCGGTGGTTCAGCGTTCGGATGGCTCGTTGTATGCGCTCACGCGCCGTGCCGGTTTCGACACCTTCTCCTGGGAGGCGCGATCTTTCGACTGCGGCCGCACCTGGTTTGCACGGCCGCGATACGAGATCCCGAATCCCGAAACGGGTCTGGATTTGATCAAGTTGACCACGGGCGAGTTCGTGGTGGCATACAACGACAGCCCGACCCAGCGGACGCCGCTTTCAATCAGCATCTCGCTCGACGAAGGTCAAACCTGGCGGCCACCGCGGGTCATCGCGGATGGGCCGCCGCAGCGCTCCTACCCTTCGCTCGCGGAGGGCCCGGACGGTCAAATCCACTGCACCTACAGCGACAACCTCGCGGCCATTGCCGTCGTATCCTTCAATCGGGCATGGCTTTATGCGCAGGACTGAGGCCGCCATTGCCCTTGACCGGCCGCGTCAGAAATGCTAAAAGGACGGGCATGGCATCCAAAGGCACATTGCATTGTTCGGTCATTACGCCGGAAGAACGCGTTGTCGATACCGAGGCGACCTCCATTGTCCTGCCCGCCCATGACGGCCAGATCGGCATCATGAAGGACCGCGCCCCGCTCCTGTGCGAACTGGGCATTGGCGTCCTGCACATTGAGGGCAGTTCGAACGCGGCCAAGGAGTATTTCATCGATGGCGGATTTGCCCAGGTCCTGGACAACGAAGTCATCATTTTGACCGAGAAGGCAGCCCCGGCTGAGAAACTTTCCCGATCAGAGGCCCAGCAGGCACTGACTGCGGCCGAAGCCATGCAAATCACGGACGAGGCCTCCTCGGTCGCCCGCACGAAGGCGATTGAGCGAGCCAAGACCAAGTTGAAACTCGCAACTCGTTAGGTCGGCAATATTTAACACCCGCCATTGACTGCGTCCGAATAATAAGCCTGTTCAGGGGTTGGTGGTTGTCCGCGCAAAATCGGAGTGCGTCATTTTTTTGTGCCGAGCGAGTTTTTTCGTCCTAAAATAGTCAAAAAGACGAAGAACCTGAAGGACTGTGCTTTTTTGCACGATCGTGTTCGTAGCGGCACATATTGGGTTGACTTTCTCGGGCCATTTCGTCTATCGTAGACCGCAGAAGTCATAGAGTTGGCCTCGCAGCCATCATACATCTGGGGAGAAGCAGAAATGGGTTTTTCAGTTCGAGTCAAGGCGCTGGCCGTTGCCCTCATCGTGGCTTGCGCCGCTCCATCCTACGCCGCGGTCATCACCTTCGAAGGCCACGGTCTGAGTGAAGACGTCAACATTTTTCACAACGTGCTGCCCAACCGGGATGAGATTGCCGGGCAGATGAACATCACCATTAACGGTGCGCCGTTCATTGCCTATTGCGTCGATCTCGACAATGACGCCCCCAACACCTGGGACGCCACGCTGGAACCGGTGACGATCATCAACAACGGCATCATGATTGCATGGTTGTTTGACAACCTTGCTGCCGGCGTCAACACCACCATTCAAGCGGCCGGCCTTCAGGTCGCAATCTGGGAGGTGCTGGACGATGGTGCAGGCGTGCTCGATCTCAACAATGGCAACTTTCGATTGAATGTTCCGCCGACCGCTGTCGCAATTCAGACCCAGGCGCAGGCCTACCTGAACCTGATTCCGGCCGATCTGTCGGGGTACGTTCCGCAGTCGATCATTGTCTTCAGCAGCGAAGTCGATAAGGCGCAGCACATGATCGTGCCGGAGCCGTCGTCGATCGCCGCCCTGCTGATCGGCGCGGCGCTGTGCCTGCGACGCAGCCGACGGTAAGCCGTCCACCGTCCACATGGGTTGCAGGCGGCCGTCTGGGCCTGCCGTGCGACAATTTCTCAGCAATCAAGATGGACCCGCGACATGGCGGGTCCATTTTTTTAGGGGCGGATTTCGCCCACCGAGGTATGACTCCAGATCGACTTTGGGCCCTGTCCGCTGGTTACGGACAAATGCCGGCCAAACTGCTGCTGACCAACTGCTACCACTGCCAACCGCCATTTCTTCGCTGTCAGGGTGGCAGGACGCTCTTCGTCCTTCTCATCCCGGCGAATTTCTGAGTCATAACATCCTGACATATCTAGGGTTCCGGATTATTTGGTTCAACCGTCAGCCCTGGCATCCCGGGTGCATGGGGTAGATTGCAATCCGTGCCGTCACATCGGCGCAGGGTTTTCGATGCGCAACTAAGGAGCAACCACCATGGCAAAGATCATCGGAATTGACCTCGGCACGACGAACTCGGTCGTTGCCGTGATGGAAGGCAGCACCCCCAAGGTGCTGACCAATTCACAGGGTTCACGGCTGACCCCGTCGGTCGTCGGATTCACCGACAAGGGCGAGCGGCTCATCGGGCAGATCGCCCGACATCAGCAGGTGACCAACCCGCGCAACACCGTGTACAGCATCAAGCGCTTCATGGGCCGGCGGCACAGCGAAGTGGCGTCGGAAGAGAAGCACGTTCCCTACAACGTGGTCGGCGGGGAGGACGAACTCGTCCGGGTGCGCATCCGCGACAAGGATTTCACGCCGCCGGAAATTTCGGCCATGATCCTGCAGGATCTCAAAAAGACGGCTGAAGATTATCTTGGCGAGAAGGTCGTGTCGGCCGTTGTGACCGTCCCGGCTTACTTCAATGACTCGCAGCGCAAGGCGACGCAGGAAGCCGGCGTCATCGCCGGGTTCGACGTCAAGCGCGTATTGCCCGAGCCGACTGCCGCGGCCCTTGCCTACGGCATGGACAAGAACAAGGGCGGCAAGATCGCCGTGTTCGACCTCGGCGGCGGCACCTTCGACATCAGCATCCTCGACGTCGGCGACGGCGTCTTCGAAACCCTCTCGATCAACGGCGATACGCACCTCGGCGGCGATGACTACGACCAGGTGCTCATCGACTTCGTGGCCGAGGAGTTCCGCAAGCAGTACGGCGTGGACCTGCGCAGCGACGCCATGGCATTGCAGCGCCTCAAGGAGGCCTGCGAAAAGGCCAAGTGCGAACTATCCACTTCGATGGAGACGACCATCAACCTGCCGTTCATCACCGCCGATGCGTCGGGTCCCAAGCATCTGACCCAGACGCTCACGCGCAGCAAGTTTGAGCAGTTGACCCATGCCCTGACCGAGCGATGCCGCGGCCCAGTGCTCAAGGCGTTGCAGGACGCCAAACTCAGCCCCGGCGACGTGGCCGAGTGCATCCTGGTTGGCGGTTCGACCCGCATTCCCGCCGTTCAACGGGTCTGCAAGGAGATCTTCGGCAAGGAGCCCAACAAGAGCGTCAACCCCGACGAGGCCGTCGCGATCGGCGCCGCCATTCAGGCGGGCATCATCGGCGGCGACGTGAAGGACATCCTCGTTCTCGATGTGACGCCGCTGTCGCTGGGCGTCGAGACGCTGGGCGGCGTCATGACCACCATGATTGCCCGCAACACGACCATCCCGACTTCGAAGAAGGAAGTCTATTCAACCGCCGGCGACAACCAGCAGGAGGTGACCATTCACGTCCTCCAGGGCGAGCGACCGATGGCGGTCGACAATCGCACCCTGAACAAGTTCAACCTGACCGGCCTGCCGCCGGCGCCACGCGGCGTGCCCCAGATCGAGGTGACGTTCGACATTGATGCCAACGGCATCCTGAACGTGTCGGCCAAGGACCTCGGCACCGGGAAGTCGCAGAGCATTCGCATCGAAGGAAGCAGCGGCCTGTCCGACGCGGAGGTCGAGCGGATGCGAAAGGAGGCGGAAGCCCATGCAGAGGAAGACAAGAAGCGGCGTGAGCTTGTGGATATTCGGAACCAGGCGGATCACATGGCCTACACCACCGAGCAGACACTTAAGGAGCATGGGGAGAAAATCCCGGCCGATGAGCGCAGCAAGGTGGAGGCGGCGCTGAACAATTTGAAGGATGTCAACAAGCGCGACGACGGCCCGGCGATCCGCAAGGCGATCGAGGCGGTGAGCGCCGCAAGCCAGACGATCGGCAAGATCATCTACGAACAATCGGCCAAGGCCGCGGGAACCGCGAGCGGTCCCGGCGTACCGCCCGGCCACGAGGGCATGGGCGAAGGCCCCGGCGCCCCCCCGGGGGCCAAGGCCGGCAAGAAGGACGACGACGTGATCGACGCCGAGTTCGAGGTGAAGCAGTAAGACAGTCGTCGGTTGTCAGTGATCAGTGACGGCCGTTGAAACAGGCAGCGTCAGCCCGGGCTGAAGGGCCCGGGCTGGCGTGTGCGAAGGGCATGATGCGATCCGGTCAATTCAAGGCGGTTATTCGGATCTCATCCGCTCGCAAGTTTGTCCGGTCATGATTCAGTAGAGCCTGTTCGATCCCGAAGCGAATCGGTGCCAAACCGAAGCGATAAATCGGGATAGAGAACAGGCTCGCTTTATTTTTACCGACTTCTTTTTAGACGAAGTCGATGTCTCCGTCGCATGATCACGGCCTGCAGCAGCATCATCGGCGCCACCGATACGAGTCCCGCGCCGCAGGGCAGGCCGCAGATGCCGCCACCCACCCCGCCTCCGCCTCCGCCGCTGGTGCCCACGTTGTAACGCAGCAGACGGTTATTCAATCGATCACCGGCATACAGGTTTCCAGCGGCGTCCACCGCCACGCCACCCACATCGAAGAGCGACGCAGCGCTGACCCCGCCCAGGTTGGCCGTGCCGGTGGTGAAGAGCGTCTGGCCGAATACACGGTCGGCGATGTTGTCATTTGCCGGATCGGCGAACTCCAGCACCCGGTGGTTGATCGAATCGGCGATGTAGAGATTGCCGCTGACCGGATCCACGTCGGCGGCGACCGGGGTGTTCATCTTGGTTTCGGAAGTGCCGGCGGTGGCGGTGACGAAGTCGGGCTGACCGTAGACACGGGTCGCGGTCTGATTGGTAACGATCGGGGCGGCAAACCGCAGGACGCGGTTGTTGCCCTGATCGACGACGTAGAGGTTGCCGTTCGCGTCGACGGCGACGCCCTCGGGATTATTCAGGGTGTTGGCGGCGGGTACGGGGTTGTTGTCATCTTGATTGCGCTGGGCGCTGGTCAGGTTCGGCTGACCGATGACCCGGTCGGCGGTGGTGTCGGTCGTGGCGGGCGTGTTGTAAATCAAGACACGATGCAGAAACAGGTCGGCGAGGTAGACATTGCCCTCGCTGTCGACCGCGATGCCGTCGGGGTTGCCGAGGTTGTTGGCGTTCGCGGCATTACCGGCGGCCTGGTTGGCGGTCGTGAAATTGCCGTTCTGACCGAAGACCTGCACGGCGGCCTGGTTTGAGACAATGGGCGGGTCGTATCGGAGGATGCGCTTGTTGCCCGAGTCGGCGACATACACGCGCCCGGCGGCGTCGACGGCGATCGAACGGGGTCCGGAAAGGGTGGTTGCATCGGGGGCGGCGTTGCCCTTGTTTTCGGTTGCGCCGGTGAAGTCGGCCTGGCCGAGCACGATGTCGGCGGAATCGTGGTTGGCAAAGGCGGCGGCACTCGGCCAGGAAAGCACGCGGTTGTTACTGGTGTCGCACACCCAGAGCCGGCCGGACGTTCGATCGACGGTCAGGCCGCGATTGCCGTTGAGGGAGGCGGCGGTGGCGTTGCCGCCCTCATTGGCTTGATTCACGGTGAAACTGACTTGTCCCAGGACGGCGTCGGCGGTGGTGTCCTGGGGGGCGGCAAAGAGCGGCACCGCCATTCCCAAAGCGGCCGTCATTCCGATCAAGTAATGCACCGTTCGACTACTCAGCGTGTGTGACATGTAAGTCTCTCCAGGTTCTGGCGAGGCCGGTGGCGTCTCCGCATGTCGCGGGGCGCGTCGCGTCGTCATGATACCCGGCGGCCCTCCGGCGCGCAGGGATTTGTGAATCGGGCCGACGAGGCAATCTGAAGCGCGAAGACCATGGCGCGCGTCAGGCCAGACGTCGCATCCGTTTCAGGCACAATTCAGGCTGCTGTAATCCACTGTGGACATGATTTAGGCAGGCCGCAGTGGACGCGAGCCCCTTCTGTCATCGAACACCATTCGAGAGGATGCCATGCAATTTGATAACTGGCGGTTCAGCGAACCGGAGTTTTTCGTGAGAAATGCGAAACTGCATCCCCAGCCTGTGCGGGCAGCAAAGGACCCAGAGGTAACACCGCCTGCACGAGAACCCAATTCCCTTCCGCCCCGGGATCCGGTTGCTCCGCCGAGGGAACCTGCGCCGCTACCGCATCATCCACCGGTGCCGACGGAGCCTGTGTCGCCTTTCGATCCGCCAATTCCACAACAGCCGCCGGACGTGCCCCAGCCGCGAGCGGGGTGTGGGCGGTAGCGGCACCGTCGGCGTGTGGATGGTTGCATAAGCCGGGCCGACAATCGTGCCTTGTTGCACGCCCTTCGAAACTCACGCCCGTTGGCGATTCCCGCCACCCATTTCAATTCGCGTCCGAAAGTCGATGCGTAAACGTTTTATCACCTGCCCTCGAAGACCTAACTGAAGCGTTATCTCGATTTAAGCGCCACATAATTCTGAGCCGGTAGTCTTCATGCACCCGGCATGCGCGCCTGAGAGGAGCAGGGTGGCTGATGGTCATGCTCCTCCATGCCGGAGCAGACTGCCAAATTGATGTGTGGACACAAGTGATTCCCATGCGACACCTTTTGATTATCGAATCCGATCCCACAAGAGCCGAACGGCTGGTGGATGCCTGTCGCCGTGTGGGCGTAGAGGCCCGGTACACCCCTGATCCCATTCACGGTCTGATTCAGGCCATGCGGGATGCGCCCGTCATGTTGCTGATCGATGCCGAGGATGCGTGGCTCGGCGACGTTTCGGTCATTCAGGAGGTGCGGCGGCATCCCACGCTTTGTTTCATGCCGGTCATGGTGCTCACCGAGGGCGGGATGTACGGCTTGGAAAATCGCGGCATTGAACATGGTGCTGATTTCGTCGTAGACCTGAGCAGCCGCGATTTCGTCAACCGCATTCGCGTCTGCTATTCGAAGTGCCGCGGCTCTGAAATCGAGGCGAAGCCGCGGAAGACGTCGGTGTTTGCCAAATTGGCGGCGAGCGCAAAGTCCGCCGCCCTCAGCATGAGTTCCCACTTGCCCGCGAACCAACCCGCGCCCGCCAGGACTTCGGTGTCGATTGGCGACCTGATGTGTGACGGGAATCTGTTTCGTCGGATCGGCGATCAACGGTGGTTGTATGAATTGCGAGTCACCCGAGAGCGATTGTGGCTGATGCCGATTCAACGCGGCATGACACCGTTCGGCTTTGAAGATGCCGAGACCATGCTGGAGAACTTTCAGTACCTTCCATTTGCCTGAACCAGCGGGTGCTGTCGATTTCGCTGGTCGAAATTGAATGGAGGCATCAGATGGACCATGTCCTGGTCGTCGAATGCAATCGGATTCGTGCAAACCTCATGGCGTCTTCGTATCGCAAAGCCGGCATGAATGCACGGATTTCACCGGATCCGCTCCACGCCGTCATGGCTGCGACCGCCGACCGACCCTCAATGATCGTGGTCGATCCGGCGGACGACTGGTCCGACGCCATGTCCGTCGCCGCGATGTTTCTTCGGACACCGCGGCTCTCTGATATCCCGGTTGTGGTGATGAATCGTGCCCATCGCAACCGGCTACCACCGCGCGCGAAGGGTCTCATGATGCCGCCCCCGCGCGCGGTCTGACCTTCTGCTCCGCCGCGCCACGGCGGATTTCCCCGTTGAGGTCCCCTCCGGGTCAACTCACTTCTGAACTCGCGCCGCCGCCTTGGATGAAAAGAGGAAAGAAGCCGTTGAGCGATTCCGTTGAGAGCGTGACCCGGCCCCAGCGCCGGATCACGCTTTCGCGGCTTCCGCGGGCTCAACTCATCGCGAGAATGCCGATTTCTGGGTCGGCTGGACCGGTTTATTAACAAATTGGGCTTTGCCTCGTCTTTATCGCGGGTAGAATTCGGGCGAAAGGGAAGACCCTGGTTTGACCGCGTTCTCGCTGAACCTGCCGCGCGACGTCAGCGCCGTCCTGGATTCGATCGACCTGTCACAGGTGCGATCGAGCCACGGCTGGGTCCTGCGCGCCATGCGGGCCGACGGTCCCGCGCTGGTGCGCCTGTTGTGGCGCATGCTGGGGCGGGAACAGGACGTGCTCGATGCCTATCAGGACACGTTCTGCCGGCTGATCGGCCTGGGTGAGACCGGGGGCGAGGCCCCGCCGCACGGGTATCTCTTCCGCACGGCGATGAACATCGCGCTGGACATGCGGCGACGGCGCAAAGTGCGCGTCGACCACCTCGAAACGGCCGCCCTGGCGCGCATGGCGCTGACCGCCGCATCGGATTCGGCGCCACCGGGCGAATCGTCGCTCGTGGAGTCGCTGCGCGAGGCGATCGAAGCGCTTCCCCAACGGCTGCGCGACGTGGTCGTGCTGCGCGACCTGGCCGAGATGAGTTACCGGGACGTCTCGCGGATCCTGGGCATTACCGGGGGTACGGCCCGGGTGTACCGCCGCGAGGCCATCGTGGCGCTGGCCGCGCGGCTGAAGGAGTGTTGACAGATGACTCGATATGATCCATCCCGCCCCGCGCCGACATCACCCCTGCCGGACTGGCTGACCCGCGAGTCCGCCTCGGCCATGAGCGAGAAACTCCGCGGCGAATGGCTGACGCCGACGCGGGCCGATCAGTCGATTGACGGTCATGCCCGGCTGGCCGCGGCGATGCTGATGTTGCAGAGCGAACGGCCGCGGATGCCGCTGTTTGCGCAGGCGAATGCACGGGCGCTGCGCTGGGTCGATTCCCGTGCCCGGGCCAGCCGCGCGGCGCGGGCATTGGCCTCGGCGCAGCCGGACCTGCCGTTGGGGATGCGGGTGCTGGGGTTTGTTTCGCGACTGGCCACACCGGTGGCCTGCGCCTGCGTCGTACTGCTCTGCAAGTCACACGTCCTGTCGCTGTTGGAGTCCACGGGTCGGATGGCCAGTCGGCTCAGCCAGGCATACAACGACCGCAATTTCGGGCCGATGGCGTGACCGTGACGATGAATGTAGAATTAATAATGTAGAATGTAGAAATTGAGCGACGCAAGGAGGCGGCCGCGCACGCGGGCGAAGTGTACCTCACCGACTTTTGCCGTCACCGAAAAATCGAGTGGCAGAGCAGTCGCCTCTTTTGCGTTGCGCCACCGGCACTTGCTCACGTCAGCAGCAGCACGTCCTGAATTGTTCTTCCGCACATGCGACTGACCGGAATGACCGCGCACGGTTCCTCCGGGGATTCCATGCGCCAGAGGATGATCTGGTCGCGGCTTTGGGAGATACCGGCGATGTAGTCTTCCGTCGCGGTCACGGAGCGGACGCCGCCGGCGGCGCGGTATTCAGCCCGACTCGCGTCGCCGACCACGACCATGTGGGCCTGCGGCGTGCCGTTCGCCAGGATCAGGCGGGGTACGCCGCCGCCCGGAGACAATGAGAGGGCGTCTATTGTTCCACCCGGCCCGAAGATGCGTTCCTGCACTTCGTCGTCCAGGTGCGGGCGGTGCAGGACACGACCATCTGACAGGGCGATGAAGAGCGAAGCGTCCGCGACGAGCAGGGCGGTGATCGCGCCGGGAAACCGCCATTGGCGCGGCGGCGTGGCGCTCTCCGGCAACCATTGGAATGCGGACTCGTCGATGGCGAACCAGAGACGACCGTCTGCATCGGTCTGAATGGACCGAATGGTCCTGGCCTCCTGCGTGATATTCGGCAGCCTGGGCTCGCCTTTGGGCTCACCCTGCAGCAGCCATCGCCACAGGCCCAGTTCAGAATGCGTCGCATACAGGGCATCGCCGGTACAGGCAACGGCGTTGAATCCGCCGCGCGGCGCGACCTGCGTTTCCGCCGGCAGCGATGCGATCAACGCGCCGGCCGGCGTGAGTCGGTGCAAACCCCGGTTGGCGCCGATCACGATCTCGCTTCCGTCCGCAGTATCGATGGCCTGCACCGATCGCAGTCCGCCGAGCGGGCCGCTCAGGGCAATGCGATTGGACGGTTGCTTCGGCTGGGCTGGATCGAACATCAGTATTTCGTCGCCCGCGATGGCCACGACGGCTTGCGTGGGTCGGGCCGGCCTGGATGAGGCCAGCAGGCCGTGATAGAACTCGCCGCGCTGGGCCGGATCGAATGACTTGATGAGTTCTGAGACGCCCGCACCGCCGGCCTGCTCGGCAATCGACCGCGCTTTAGCGACAAGTGTCTCCAATTCCGACAGGCGCGACTTGCGGGCCTCCACGGTCGCGCTGCGCAACCGGGCCTCCTGATCGAGCCGCTCCTGCCGTAGGCGCGCGGTCTGCCGGGCGCGCTGCGATGCCGCATGACTTTCCGAGGCGAGCCTGACCCGGGGATCACGTCCGAGGGCCAGGCCGGTTGAGAACCCCAGCGGCTTGAATCGCTCAGCGAGCGCCGAATCGAACGCCTCCCATTGAGCGGGGTCCGCCAGTTCCGCGGAATCGCGTTCGCGGACGAACATGGCGGCCGCCGCATGGACACTTTCGGCGCACAACTGCCGCACGCGTTCAACGTCGGCCGTGTCGCGGCTGCCCATCACGGTTCCGCGAAACGACACGAGGTCCTCGCGCTGCGGCACGATGTGGACCTGGCAGTGCACTGTCGCCTTGAAATCGAAACCGTCGCGCGCGTGGAGGTGGTCAAACTCGTAATGAAGATCCAGTGGGGCCGATCGGACGAGCAGGATCTCGCGAGCGCCTTCGCCGGAGACGTCTGCACCGGCCGGATGCAGGACCGGGGCGGTATCGGCGTGCCAGACGAGCGCGGTGCAGCCGTGCGGCACGGTGAAGCGGCGCCGGAGAATGCCAAACACGTCATCGGCGCGGGCCAGTCTGGCGACATGCGTCGAACTGCGTGCAAACTGCTCGGGATCAAACGCGGACATGCGGGTCTTTCACACCGAGAGCAACCGCAGGGTGCCACTGCTCTGTGAGCAGTGAATCCGCCAGCGGCCTTCATTCACATTCACACTGCTCACGGAGCAGTGGCACACTTGTGATCAATTGGCGGCGGCGAACTCCTCGAATCGAATCAGGTCCTTCTTGCGCACCGATGGCGGCGTGTCGGCGATGACCGCGAGCATGTCCGCCCGATTCACCGGCCGCTCGGTCGCGCCGCCGATGACCTCCATGAAGGGCCGCTGGGCCGCGCGCGCCGCGAGGGACTTGATGTCCGCGCCGCTGTATCCGGCCAGCATTCTGACCAGTTCGCCGAAGTCGACATCCTCGGCAATGGGCAGTTTGCCCAGGTAAAGCCGGAGCAATTCGTGCCGGGCCGGTTCATCGGGCAGAGGGACGTACACCTTTGAATCGAATCGTCCCGGACGCATCATCGCCGCGTCGAGGGCCCACGGTTCGTTGGTTGCGCCGACGAACAGCAGGGGGCGGGCCGCGCTGCTGCGATCAAACCCCTCAATTTCCTGAAGGATCTGCGGCACCACGCGGGTCATCACGCTGCTGTTCGAATCGCGCCGACTGGGCACGAGGGCCTCGATCTCGTCGATGAAGATCACGGCCTTCGGTTCGGACTTGGCGGCGGTGAACAGTTTGCGGATGTTCTGCTCGGCCTCACCCACCCATTTGGACAGCACCTGGGCCGGGCTGATGACAAACATCGTTGCGTCTATTTCCTTGGCGACGGCTTTGGCGATCATGGTCTTGCCGGTGCCCGGAGGCCCGTACAGCAGCAACCCGCCGCCGGATGCAATGCGATACCGCGCGGCGAGTTCGGGGTGGCTGAACGGATAGATCATCTTCATGCGGATTTCGAGTTTCACGTCCTCCAGGCCGGCGATCTCGCTGAAGCCGATGTCGGGCTTTTCACGGACGATCCAGTCGCTGGCCTTGCTCGCGTCGGAGTCCTCGCCGCTGGCCTCAGCGCGGCGATTGGTCTTGCGCTGATCGGCACGGTCGTCGCACTGCCGCGCGAATTCGATGAGTTCGGTCGCCATCGTTTTGCGACGGCTTCGGCGGGCCGGATCGGTGGTTTCGCCGGCGATCTGAATCATGGCGTCGGCCGCCTGCATGAGGAACGGCTTGGCGGCCGCATAGTCTCCGGCTTTGTACAGGGCCAGTCCGCGATCCTTGAGCCGCTCGAATGTGTCAAAAGAGACGGGCATGGGTCAATCGCACCCTCAGAACCCCAATTCTCGCCGGCGACATGGGTTATGAACGTTGGCTACCCGGCACTTATACGGATTATCCCGCGCGGTCCGCCTATTTTCCAGCGGCTGGCCGGGTTTGCGGGAAATCGCCGATTCGTATACCTTACCGTGTTCGAAACCCAGACGCCGCAGGGTCGTCCGGATGGTCCGGGCTGCCGTGGGAGTCACAACGAGAGTGTCGGACCGAACGGTCCGGCGCCGCTCGCCCGATGTCGCATTCGAAGGCGCTTCGCGGCGGGAAACCCATCGACGTTGGACCGCACCCAATCGGTCCGATCCCTCGATAGAGTCAAGGTAGTTTCATGATTGACAGTCAGTTGCTTTCGCAGATCGAAGTTTCCGACGACGAACTCTCCCAGATGATGGCAGGGGCCTTCGAGAGCGGCTCGCCCGACACGATGGCCATCGACAAGGCCACGGCCCGGGGCGTGCCCGAACTCAAGAGCGACACCATCCTCAAGGGCAAGGTCATCGGTCGCAGCGGCAATGAGATCATTGTCGACGTCGGCCTTAAGAGCGAAGGCTACGTTCAGGTGAACGAGTGGGATGATCCCACCGAAATCGATGTCGGCGACGAGATCGAAGTGCTGATCGAGCAGATCGAATCCGACACCGGCACCATCGTTCTCTCCAAGCGCAAGGCCGATCGCATCCGCGGCTGGGAGCGGGTCATGTCGACCTGCAAGGAGGACGATCGCGTCCGCGGCAAGTGCGTCAAGAAGACCAAGGGCGGCATCCTGGTCGACATCGGCGTGCTGGCCTTCCTGCCGGCCAGCCAGATCGACATTCGTCGACCGGGCGATGTGGATCAGTTCCTCGGCCGCACCATTGACGCCATGATCATCAAGATCGATCAGGAGCGCCGCAACATCGTCATCAGCCGCCGCAAACTGATCGAGACTGATCGCGCCGAAAGCAAGACCAAACTGATGACCGAGATTCAGGTCGGCCAGGTCCGCGAGGGCGTGGTCAAGAACATCGCCGACTTCGGCGCGTTCGTGGATCTCGGCGGCATCGACGGCCTGCTGCACATCACCGACATGAGTTGGGACCGCATCAGCGACCCGCGCGAACTGCTCAAGGTCGATCAGCGGATCAAGGTCAAGATTCTCCACATCGACGTGGAGAAGGAGAAGATCGCCCTCGGACTCAAGCAGACCCAGGACAACCCGTGGGATCAGGTCGAAGCCAAGTACCCGATCGGCATGCGGGTCAAAGGCGCGGTCGTCAACATCGTCAACTACGGCGCCTTCATCAAACTCGAAGGCGGCATCGAAGGCCTCGTCCACATCTCCGAGATGTCCTGGACCCGGCGCATCGCTCACCCGTCCGAATTGCTCAAGCCGGGTGACGAGGTCGAAGTCATCGTCCTGGCCATCAACAAGAACAAGCAGGAAATCTCCCTCGGCCTCAAGCAGACCGAGACCAACCCCTGGACCCGCGTGGCCGAGAAGTATCCGCCCAACACAGTCATCGTCGGCAAGGTTCGCAACCTGACCAACTACGGCGCCTTCGTGGAAATCGAAGACGGCATCGACGGCCTGCTGCACGTGTCCGACATGAGTTGGACCAAGAAGGTCAGCCATCCGTCTGAATTGATCAAGAAGGGCGACGAGATTAAGTGCGTCGTCTTGTCCGTGGATCAGGAGAAGCAGCGCATCGCCCTGGGCCTCAAGCAACTGACCGAGGATCCCTGGTTGCATGCCGTGCCCGATCGCTATGTGCCGGGCATGATCGTGAAGGGTCTCGTGACCAAGATCACCAACTTCGGCGTGTTCGTCGAACTGGAGCAGGACCTCGAGGGTCTGCTGCACGTTTCCGAACTGGCCGATCACAAGATCGAAGATCCGCACCAGGAGGTGCAGATCGGTCAGGAGATCGAGGTCAAGATACTTCGCGTCGATACGCAGGATCGCAAGATCGGCCTGTCCAAGAAGCGGGCCGACTGGGCCGCCGATGGCAGCAGCACCGGCGAACCGCGTCCCGAAGGCGGCACCAAGCCGCGTCGCGGTGGTTTGCATGGCGCCGGCGAGGAGACGACCGACATCATCAGCAACACGGCCCTGCTGCGCGATCGCACGCAGGAGAACGAGGAGAGCGAGGGCTGATGGTTTAAAGTGGAATCGACGCTTAGTCGGTTCTGATTTCCGAGGATTTTCCACGACCCGCGCGGGCACCCTCCCGCGCGGGTCGTCTCTTATACTAAGTTCGAGAAAGTAGCGTCCCCGTTCACTTGAGGACAGGTCCATCGATGGTGTGCCACTGCTCTGTGAGCAGTGCGAGCGTGGGTAACCGCACCGGGTCGACGCACTGCTCACAGAGCAGTGGCACACCGTGCGAGACTTCTCCAGGGATTTTGCCATGTCAGATAAAGAAGCCGGGTCTGTCTCCGGGAAGTTACGACAGGCGTCGCGCGTCGCCTGCGAGGCGCTGGGCATTCCCCAGGTGGGCCTGCCACGTCTGGACGACGCCCTGTTCGGGGCCATCGACCCGCAGCGGCTGATCAACAACCTGGCCGAGGCCTGGCGCACCACGCCGGAGAAGTCCCGCGCGTTTCTGGAGTCCAACGGCTTCGCCACCGCGATCGCGCGACTGGGCATCGATGCGACCGCCGGAGGCGATCGTGTCGAGGAGACGGGCTCGCCGCTGTCGTCTCACGCGGTATATCGCATCTGCGACGGTCGAATTTCCGTGCGAACGATCAACCCCGCTCTGACTGAGCGCGTGTCCGCACCGCGAGCGGTGATTGAAGGGGTCGACAAGGCGCTGGCGGCATTTCTGCCGGGGGCTGCGGACGATGCCCTGGGCGTGCTGTATCGCCGCGAGCCGATGGCCTATTGCGAGAAGTTCCTTGCTACTGAGGCGCCGAAAATCGACGCCTATGTCCGCGAGCATTTCGCCGCAGGCGGTCCGAAGTACGTGGTCAACAGCGGCATCGGCGCGAACGAGCAGTTCAACTATTTTGTCAGCGCGCTGGCCAATGCGCGTTCGGGCAATCACCCGAAGTGGCTGCTGGCGAATTCACCCAAGGAGGTCGCGTCGCTGCCGGCTGATGCGACCGTCGCCAACACCCTGTTCATGGAGTTCTCGCGCAGCGGCATCACCGAGGAGAGCATCAAACTGCACGAGTTCACCCCGGCGGCCGCGAAGCGAATCGTCTTCGCCAACAGCGGCCCGCTGCGCGATCTGGCCTTGCGCGACAAGAACCTGCTTCTCGAATTGCCCAGCGAGGTGTCCGGCCGGTATGGCCGAAACAAGACGCCGATTCTCATGGCGCCGATGCACGTCTGCGGCCTCGATGTGAAGTCGTACTGGCGGACGATTGAGACGGCCTGCCGCGACATGGCCATCGATCGGGCGGACGGCCTACCGGTCGTGCTCGCACGGTTTTTGAGAATTCAGCAACTGCGGCGCGGTGCGAATCACATCTACTTCGGGGTCAATGACGGCCTGTTGCAGGCCAGTGCCGACGAGTGGTGTCAGTATTGGAACGAGGGCGTCAATCGCGATGGCAACGACATGACCATCTCGCGGTACCTCGGCCTGCCGCGCGACAGCCACATGAACCTCGAGGCCATTCTCGGCACCGCCGAACGCAAGATGGCCGTCTTTCTGCTTCGCACCGGCGACGGCGCGGCGGCGTCAAACGGCAACGGTTCGCCGCTGCTGCAATCGACCATCGACCCGATCAATCCTGCGCACGCCGGTCTCACCCCGCGGACCACCGATCTCGTGCTGGCCCTGGCCAATGTGCAGCGCTGCAGTGAGAAGATGCCGACGGTGCTGATCACGGTCGATGGGCCCGATCTGGCCGTGTCGGCGTGGCTGGGGCAGTTGTGGGCGGACACGACGCTTGTATATTCTCGATTGATCGGGGCCGACCCGGGCTCGAATCCGGAGGTCAAGGCCGTGCGAACCCGTGCGGCGACGTATCTGGCGGATCCGGCGGCGGCGATGAGAATGATCGCGTAGGTGGGACTTTTTTCAATCGGCGAAATTGGCTTTGAAACGAATGTAGAATTGAGAATGTAGAATGTAGAAATCAGGAGAGATTTTGGAAATCGGCGTCAGCCCTTTCTACCTTCTTCATTCTACATTCTTCATTTTATCCCCATGGCCTCCGTCACTCTTCACGATGTCGTCAAGACCTACGTCGGCAAGCTCGTGCTTGACCACGTCGATCTCGATCTGCACCCCGGCGAGAAGGTCGGCCTGATCGGCGCCAACGGCAGCGGCAAGACCACGCTCTTCAAACTCATCCTGGGCATTGAAGCGCCCGACACCGGCACGGTCACGCTGGCCCGCGGGCTTCGCGTGGGCTACCTGCCGCAGGAGCCGCTGCTGCCGCCGGACCTGAGCCTCATCGACGCGGTGGGCGAGGTTTTCGAAGGACACCGGCGGCTCGCGGCCGAGTTGGAAGCGCTTTCGCACCGCATCGCCGAGGCCCACGGCGCGCCGGATGAGGCCGCGTTGCTCGCCAAGTACGACAGGCTGCATGCCAGGTTCGAGGCGGCCGGCGGGTACGGCTACGAGGTGCGGATGCGCGAAGTGCTCGGCGGTCTGGGGTTCTCGCCGGATGAATATCAGACAAAGGTAGCCGTGCTCTCGGGCGGACAGAAGTGCCGCACGGCCCTGGCCCGGCTGCTGCTGGCCGAGGCCGATCTGCTGCTGCTCGACGAGCCGACCAACCACCTCGACATCGACGCAACGCGCTGGTTGGAGAATTACCTCTCGCTTCACCCCGGCGGAGCGGTCATCATCTCGCACGATCGCTACCTGCTGGACCGCGTCGTCACCAAGATCGTCGAAATCGAGGATCATCACATCGCGGTCTATCCGACGAACTACACCAACTACGCGACAGCCAAGCGGCTGCGTCAGATTCAGGCCGTGCGCGAATACGAGAAGCAGTCGGCCTGGCTGGCGCATCAGCGGGACTACATCGACCGCGTTCGATATGCCAAGGACTCGGCGAAACAGGCCCGCGGCCGGCAGAAATACCTCGATCGCATGGAGGCCGACGGGCGGATTCTCGACAAGCCCAAGGGCGAAATCGCGAAAATGAAACTGAAGTTCGACGCCAATCCCAAGGGCGGCGACATGGTCATCCGCGTGGAGAATGCCGACAAGGCCTTCGGCGATCTGGTGCTCATCCGCGATCTGAACTTCGAGATGACCCGCGGCGAAAAGGTGGGCATCATCGGGCCCAACGGCGTCGGCAAGACCACGCTGCTGCGCATGCTCCTGAGACAGACGCCGGTCGATGCCGGCATCGTGCGGCTCTTTGAGAATCTCTCGGTGGGCTACTACGACCAGGAGCATCGCAACCTCGACGGCAGCCAGACGGTCATCGAGTCGGTGCGGTCGGTCCGGCCCGAGTTGCCGGAGTCCGAGGCGCGGTCGTACCTCGCGCTGTTCCTGTTTCGCGGGGACGATGTATACAAGCGTGTGGGCACGCTGTCGGGCGGCGAGCAGTCTCGCGTGCTGCTGGCCCGGCTGGTGTGGACCAATCCGCAGGTGCTGGTGCTGGACGAGCCGACGAATCACCTGGACATCCCCGCGCGGGAGGCGCTCGAAGAGGCGATCACCCTGTTTCCGGGGGCGGTGTTGATGGTCAGCCACGATCGGTATTTTCTGGATCGCGTGGTGGATCGGCTGCTGGTGCTGCCCGAGCGTGGCAAGTACGAATTGGTGGGCGGCAATTGGTCGGCCTACGCGGCGATCCTCGCAGAGCGCGAGGAGGCTGATCGCAGGGCGAAGGATGCGGCGCGTGAAGAGGCGCGGCGGGCCGAGCAGGCCCGGGCCGCGGGGTCGGGCCAGAAGAAGAAATCGCGTTCGAAGTACGTCGCCGCGCGGATCGAGGAGATCGAGGCGAAGATCATCGCCGCTGAGGCTCGAATGAAGGAACTGGAAGTGTCATTCGCCGACCCGGCGACGATGCGCGACGCCGATCGGAGCCGCCGTCTCCACGACGAATACCAGTCGATCAAGACAAACCTGGAATCGTTGAACGCGCAGTGGGAAGCCGCCATCGAGTCGCAGGCGGAGTAGGCTCTGCGCGCAGATCGTCGATGGCGATACTCCCCATGCGGCCATCCGGAAAACCATGCCGTGAGGTCACACGGGCTTCACGTGAATCGCCGCCTCGTGGCCGTCGATGTCCGCCGTGACCGGGTCGATCCCCGGAAGCGGCTGGCTGAGCAGGCTCTGTGCCAGGGTCTCGCCCATGATGTACTCGGCGAAGCGTTTGACGACGCGCTGAATGTCTGAATTGCCGACGACGGCGAGGTCGATCCGCTGTTCGTAGTTGAGATTCAGGTCTTTGCGCTTCTGCTGAATGTGGTGCACGATTTCGCGGGCGACGCCCTCGTCGCGCAGTTCGTCGGTCAACTCGGTCTTCAACACAACGACCGCCGAGCGGCCCTGCGCCGCGGCCCAGCCGGGTTTGGCGGACAGTTCGATTTGAACATCCTCCGGTGTCAGTTCGACCGTCTGGCCGTCGACGGTGAGCGAAACGCGACCGGTGTCATCAAGGCTCTTGCGCATCGCGGCCGGATCCTTCGCGCCGGCGAGCGCGGCCTTGATGGCGTTGCCGAGCTTGCCGAATTTGGGGCCGATCGACTTGAAATTCGGCTTGACCTGGTAGTTGACGTAGTGGTCGGCCTCGGCGGTGAACTCGATGCGCTGAACGTTCAACTCGTCGCGGATCAGGGTCTCGTGGCCGGCGAGCCATTTCGCGTGTGAGGTGTCGGCCAGGACGATCTCGGCGAGGGCCAGCGGCTGGCGGACTTTCATTTTGGCGTCTGCCCGCGCGGCGCGGCCGAGCGAGACGATGTCGCGGACCACGCCCATTTCCAGTGACAGCGCTTCGTCGATGAGCGATGCATCCACCACGGGGTAGTCATTCATGTGAACGCTGAGAGCGTCGTCCGGCCGATGGGTGCGGACGAGGTTCTGGTAGAGCGACTCGGCGAAGAACGGCGTGAACGGCGCGATCAGTCTCGTCGTCTGCACGAGGGCGTCCCACAGCGTCGCGTAGGCCGCGTCCTTGTCGGCGTCCATGCCGGTCTTCCAGAATCGATCGCGGCTGCGTCGGACATACCAGTTCGACAACGCATCGACAAAGACGATCAGCGCCTTGGCGGCGGTGAAATTGTCGTAGGCGTCCATCGCGGCGCGGACGTCGCGAATGGTGCGGTGCAGTTCGCTCCTGATCCAGCGATCCAACTCGGAGCAGGCCGGGTCCGCACCGGGTTTTCCGGCGGCGGTCGCTGGCGACCATTTGTCGATATTTGCGTAGATGACGAAGAATGAATACACGTTGTACAGGCGAATGAGGAACTCGCGCTGGCCCTCGGCGATGGCGCTTTCCTGGAATCGGATGCTGGTCCACGGGGCCTGGCCGGAAAAGAAGAGCCAGCGCATTGCGTCGGCGCCTTCCTTGTCGAAGATGTACGTCGGCTCCTTGTAGTTTTTCTTGCTCTTGGACATCTTCAGGCCGTCTTCGCCGAGCAGCAGGCCGAGGACGATGCAATTGCGGAAAGGAAGGGGGTAATCGGTTGTCAGTTTTCGGTCATCAGTTTTCGTTTCGGTTTCAGCGGTTGTCTTACCGACAACCGACAACCGATTACCGACGACTCCCCTTTTGCCGAACAACATCGTGCTGATGGCGACGAGGGAATAGAACCAGCCGCGGGTCTGGTCGAGGGCCTCGCTGATGAAGTCGGCGGGGAATTGCATGCTCAGGTTGCGCCGGCTGGCCTCGGTATGCGGGTAGCCCCATTGCGCGAACGGCATGGCGCCGCTGTCGTACCAGCAGTCGATGACTTCCGGCACGCGCTTCATGCGCGCGGCGGCGCATTTCGGACAATCATATTGAATCGCGTCGATGTACGGCTTGTGGATGCGCAGATGATCCGACAGGGCCGGCTCTTTGGCCTTCGCCTCATCCCACACTTCGAAGCCGGTGACGTTCTTCTTTTCCTTCAGCGCCGCGTAGGAATCCACCGCCTCCATGTGATCGCACGCTTCGCATCGCCAGATCGGCAGCGGCGTGCCCCAGTAGCGCTCGCGGGAGAGCGACCAGTCCACGTTGGATTCGAGGAACTTTCCGAAGCGGCCCTCCTTGATGTGCTCGGGCAGCCAGTTGATGTGCCGGTTGTTCTCCAGCATTTCGTCCTTGAACTGGGTGGTCTTGATGAACCAACTGCGCCGCGGATACTGAATGAGCGGGTCCTGATCGGCCCGCCAGCAGAAGGGGTAGTCGTGGCGATACTGCTCCTGGTACAGCAGGATGGGGATCTTGCTGCCGGGATAGGCCTCGCGCTCCTTCAGATCGCGAATGATGTCTTTATCGCACTCCTTGACCCAGCGGCCCCGGCAGTAGGCGGGGGCCTCGTCGGTGAAATTTCCGTTGGGGGCGACGGCATTAAGGAGCGGGATATCGTCGGGGTTTGCAACGCTCTTGCGTTCCTTCTGAAGTAGATCGAAATCCACTTCGCCGAAGGCCGGCGCTTCATGAACGGCGCCCGAGCCGGAGTCGATAGTGACGAAATCAGCGGCGGTCACGCGCCACGCCACGGGGATCGATTCGCCGCCGCGTTGCGTGCGCGCCGAGCCCAGCTGGGCGTGGTAGCAATCGAACGGCGGCACGTATTGCTGGCCGACGAGCTGCGCGCCTTTGATGGTTGATTCAACGGTCCACGTCTCGGCCTTGGCCTTCTTGCGAATTGCCTCCACCAAGGCCGATGCCATGATTAATCGTTCGTCTGTCTTCGAATCGTGGACGATCGAATAATCGATATTCGGATGCACCGCCGCAAACATATTGCTCGGCAGAGTCCAGGGCGTGGTGGTCCACACAATCAATGAAATGCGTGGCACTTCCGACGTAGACAAGGTGGAACCTTGTCCTACCGAGGGCAAAGTGGAACTTTGCCCTACCAGACTTGCAATCGACTTGGCACTTTCCGCCACCAGCGGAAAGCGCACAAACACGCTCGGATCATCCACTTCGCGGTAGCCCTGCCCGACTTCGCCGGCTGATAGCGCCGTACCGCCCTGTGCCCACCACCAGACGATCTTGTAGCCCTGATATAAAAGACCCGCGTCGAAAAGTTGCTTGAGGCTCCACCACACGCTCTCTACATATGGCTGGTGGTAGGTGACGTAGGCCTCCTCCAGGTTCACCCAGAAGCCCAGCCGTTTGGTCATCTCCTCCCACTCTTTGGTGTAGCGGAAGACGCTCTCCAGGCACTTGCGATTGAACTTCTCGATGCCGTAGGCCTCGATTTCCTCTTTTGTGTGGATGCCCAGTTCCTTGCACACCTCCACCTCGACCGGCAGGCCGTGCGTGTCCCAGCCGCCCTTGCGCAGGCAGTAGTGACCGGTCATGGTCTTGTAGCGCGGGAACAGGTCCTTCATCGCCCGGGTGAGGGCATGGCCCGGGTGGGGCATGCCGTTGGCGGTGGGGGGGCCTTCAAAAAAGACAAACGGCTTGCCGCCTTCGCGCTGCGTGAGCGACTGTTCGTAGATTCGATTTTCCTCCCAGAATTTGAGGATGCGCTTTTCCTCGGTGGGAAAGTCGAACTGGTTGGGAACAGGGTTGAACATCGGGGGCTCCAGGATTGTACGACACTGGGTGCATCAATTCGTCAAAGGGTATTCAAATTCGCGTGATTTGTCAGCCTATGACGTGTGCCACTGCTCTGTGAGTCCGCCGCGGCGGACGAGCGTGAGTGAGCGTCCGTTGGCGTAAACACTGCTCACCGAGCAGCGGCACACCTGTCACGAACGCAGGTTTTCCCAGACCGCGCGGGGCAGGTCATAGCGCACCACATTCTCTTCGCCGGAATAGCCGGTTCCACCGCTGGACACGCGACGGAACCCGCACGACTCCATCACGCGGATGGACGCGGTCAGGTCCTCCAGCGTTTCGCCGACGACCGTCGTCACGATCGGATGGGCGAAGACCTCGCGCAGCATCCGTTGGACCGCCTCGCGGGCATACCCCCTTCGCTGGTGCGACTGCACGAGGCCGTAGCCGATGTCGACGCGGCCGGCCTCGATGGTCACTTGGGCGGCGGCCTGATTGTCGATGCCGCTGGGCGGGGCGGCGTCAGCCGACGGCGCACCTTTGAGGCCGATCGTACCGATCAGCGTGCGCGGCTGCTTCAGCACGATGAACCAGAAGGTGAAGATGCCGCGTTCGATGCCGTCTCGGGCCTCCTGCTCGAGCAGATCGGCCATCGGGATCAGCGCGTCGTCGAGCAGGTCGTGCGGCCAGTCCGACGTGATGGCGGCATTCAGGTACGCGGCGAGCCGGGCGTGATCGCCGGCCGCGGCGCGCAGGGCGTCGGGCGTTGCGACGACGAGTTCGAGCCTGTCACTGGTCAGCACAGGGATGGGGTTCATGCGGGGCTCGCCAATGCCTCGGCATGCGCGGCGGCGCTGGACTTCACCACGCCGAGGAACTCAGTGTATCCGCTTGACCGCAGGGCGCGCTCCAGGGCTTCGCCGTCGCGAAAGGTCCGGGCGATCTCGGCGAGGATTTCGATTTGCGCCCCGGCGTCGTTCTTCGGTGTGAGAATCATGAAAATCAACCGGGCGGCTTCGCCGTCCGGTGAATCAAAATCAACGCCCGACTGAGACAAACCGACGCCGACGACCGGTGCGGCGAGGCCCTCGATTCGCGCATGCGGCACGGCGATGCCATTGCCGACGCCGGTGGGCATGGCGGATTCGCGCTGCCAGACCGCGTCCCGGACCTTGTCGAACGAGAGGCCCAGTTTTGCGCAGACAGACATTGAGATTTCGTTAATCACGCCGTGGCGGTCATCGGCCCGCAGCAGGCCGACATATGTCTTGGAGTCGAGATAGTCGGCCAGGTGTCGCGGACGCGGCATGCGCAGGATGCGCTGCATGACCGGTCCGCTGAGGATGGAGGTGCCGATGGCCATGATGACGAGGGCGACGAACATACGCTCGTCGATGACGCCGCGCTGCAGGGCGAGCAGGGCGAGGATGGTGCCCATCGCGCCGCGAGCGTTCATGCCGAAGCCGACGGCCAGCGATTCGCGCTTCGACATGCCGCCGAGGCGGGCGCCGGCCGTGCATCCCGCGACTTTCGCCACGCAGGCAATGATGAACAGCACCACGACCATGAGGAGGTCGAAGTGGGCGGCAAAGTCGATGTGCAGGCCGATCGTGGCGAAGAAGATCGGGGCGAAAATGAAGGAGACGAACTGTTCGAGGATCGTGCGGGTGTGCTGGCGGAGGTGCGAGGAGTCGCCAATGGCCACGCCGACGAAGAAGGCCCCGAAGATCGCATGCACGCCGATCCACTCGGTCAGCGCCGCGCCGAACAGTGCCATCACCATGGCAAATCCAAGCACGCCGCCGGGCCAGGTGGCATGGGCGTTGACCCATGCGAGGGCCTTATGAAACAGGTATCTTCCGACCGTCAGCATTCCGCCGGCAAATCCCAGCGTCAGCAGTATGGTCCTGCCGACGCTGGTGCTGTGGGTTGCGTCGCCGAGCGAGCCGGCGTGCCCCATCATTCCGAGCAGGACGGCGAAGATGGTCCATCCGGCCAGGTCGTCGATGACGGCCGCGGAAATGACCACCATGCCGATGTCGCTACGAAAAAGACGCAGGTCCAGAAGCGTCTTCGCGATGACCGGAAGCGCGGAGATCGACAGGGCGGTGGCCAGGAACAGGGCGAACACCGTCGGGTCGGTGCCGGGCGGCACGTGAAAGACGCCGGGAATGATCCACGCGGCGGCGAGACCGAGTGCGAACGGAACGGCAATGCCGCCGAGGCTGACGGAGAGGGCGGCGCGGCCGAGTCGCCAGACGGTGGACAGGTCAACCTCGATGCCCGCGACCAGCAGGAACATGACGATGGCCAGCATCGCAATTCCGTTGATGAGCAACCGCACTTCGTCGTCCGCGGGTGGAAAAATGCTCTGGTGCAACTGGGGTGCGATGCGTCCGAGCAGCGTGGGACCGAGGACGATTCCGGCGAGCAATTCGCCGACGATGCTCGGTTGGTGGAACCGCCGCGCCAGTTCACCCAGCATGCGCGCCGTGGCCAGCAGGACGCCCAGCGACACGAAGATGGTGATGATCTGCTGCGGCGTGAGTCTGGACATGCGGAATCGGCGCCGTGCGTTGTGCCAGTATTGAGCGGTGGGACGCCCCACGCGCCGATAATGCGACCCGGTGAATGGCCGGGCTATGCAGCCCAGTGCCCGACCGGCCGAAATTGACCCCGACTGGTTCGTATAATAGAATCATGCAGCCTTGTAAACGCCACTTTTCCGATGGGTATACCATGCCCGCATTGCTTGCCAATCTGGCCTGCCTGCCGCTCTTCCGGTTGACCGGTTGGGCGCGGCGTCACAGTCTGCCCGTGGGCAAGCGGTCCTCGATCGGCCAGTCCGATTTCATGTCCACGGTCTTCAACGAATGAACTGAACGCATCATCGCGCTCGCCCATGCTCCGTCTCACGTGAGGGAGAGGGCCGGGGTGAGGGTGATGACCGCGGTCGCTGCGCGCACCGGCGCGAGTCATTCATTCGTTACACGTTATCGACTGTTTTCAATTTCATCCCGGCACGCGTTGCCGGATTCGATCACGATTGAGGTGAACCATGTTCATGGAAGCAGACAAAATGAGCATCGCAGACATCGACCCGCGCGACGTCGTGCCGGAATTGAAGAAGCACATTCTCGTTGACGGGTTTCAGATGGTTGTGGATTTGGAGCGCAGCCAGGGAAGCCGGCTCTTCGACGCGGCCGCCGACCGGTCCCTGGTCGACCTGTACGGGTTCTACGCGTCGATGCCGCTGGGGTTCAATCATCCGTACTTCAAGGACGAGGACGTGCGCGAGGATCTGTTGCGCGGGGCGATGACCAAGGTCGCCAATTCTGATGTTTACACGGCGCACTATGCGCGCTTCGTGCAGACCTTCAGCCGCGTGGCCGGCATACCGGGCATGGAGCGGTACTTCTTCATCGAGGGCGGGGCGCTTGCGGTGGAGAACGCGCTGAAGGCCGCCATGGATTGGAAGGTGCAGAAGAACCTTGCGGCGGGTCGCGGTGAGATCGGCACCGAGGTGCTGCACTTCAAGCAGGCCTTCCACGGTCGCACCGGTTACACGATGAGCCTGACCAACACCGACCCAAACAAGGTGCGCTATTTCGCCAAGTTCGACTGGCCCCGGGTGCATTGTCCGCGCGTCGACTTCAGCCTGGCGGAGCCGCAGCGCACGGCACAGGCCATCGCCGACGAGAAGCAGGCGGAGGGCGAGATCCTGGCGGCGCTGCGCGACCGTCCGCACCGAATCTGCAGCATCATCCTGGAGCCCATTCAGGGCGAGGGCGGCGACAACCATTTCAGGCCGGAGTGGTTCCGCACGCTGCGACGCATCTGCGATGAAAACGACATCCTGCTCATTTTTGACGAGGTGCAGTCTGGCCTCGGCATCACGGGGCGCACCTGGTGCTGCCAGCATTTCGGCGTCTTGCCGGACCTGCTCTGTTTCGGGAAGAAGGTGCAGGTCTGCGGCGTGATGGCGGGAGCGCGGCTCGACGAAGTGCCCGAGAACGTCTTCCGCAAGTCCAGCCGGATCAATTCAACCTGGGGCGGAAATCTGTGCGACATGGTTCGCTCGACGCACTACCTGACCATCATCGAGCGCGACGGACTGTTCGACCATGCGCAGGAAATGGGCATGCGCTTTGCCCGCGGCCTTCAAACTCTGGCGGCCGAATCGCCGGAGATGGTGTCGGAAGTGCGCGGACGCGGCCTGATGCTGGCCTTCACTTTGCCGACTGCCGACCTGCGCAACGCGTTCTGGAAGGGCTGCTTCGAACTGGGCCTGCTGGTGATTCGCTGCGGCGAACGCTCGATCCGACTGCGCCCCTATCTCGACGTCAGTCCGGAAATTGTGGACGAGTCCATCGCGATCATGCGGCAGCAGATTCAACGCATGCGGGCGGTTTGACTTCGACGGGTCATCGATGCCCGGGAAACCTGTGCTTCGCAAACATGTGTACATCGTCTGCGCCGTGGCCGTCCTCATGCTGTCGGCCACGGCGTGGACGTCCTGGCGCGCCTACCGCGAGACCGGCAGCGTGATGTTCCTGCTGTCGCACAGCCGGGTCATCGCCATGCGGCCGGCCGCGGCGGAATCGGCGGAGGACGCGGCGTTTGATGAAGCCATGGAGGACGCCGGCGAGTCGAGTGATCAGCCACAGAGCGTGCCCATGCCGATCGTGGGGCTGCTCGATGCGACGCTGCCGGTGATTGCAGCGGGCGGGCTCTGGCTCGGATGGGTGGCCTGGCGGGAACGGCGGCGGCCGTAGCGTCCGCCCTCCGTGGCGGACGACGAATTTCCCATTCCAATCCCACTTCCGCAGGCGTAGGGCGGGTCATCGGCCCGCCGTTCGGATGCGAGCATGCCGAGGACGCCACGTCGGCCTGTCGGATCGATGAACCGGCCGACGCGTGTTCGAGAAATCGAATCTGATACAACAGTCACTTTTGACGCTTTAACCGAATTTCACCTACCATTCCCCGCGTGGCACAGGATTCTGCATTCATTTTGATCGTCGAAGACGAGCGGTCGCACGGCGAGGCCATCAAGGAGGGCCTGGAACGCACGGGTCATTTCTGTCACCTGGTTGAATCGGGCGATGAGGCGATGGCCTCGCTTCAGCAGAAGATTCCGCACGTGGTCATTACGGACTACCGCCTGGGCGGCACGATGAACGGGTTGGACGTGCTCAAGGCCGTCCGGCTGATGAGCACCTGGACCCAGGGCATTCTGATCACCGCCCACGGCGACGAGCAGATCGCCCGGGACGCGCTCATCGAGGGCGGGGCCTACGACTACATCAAAAAACCGCTCGATCTCGATCACCTGCGGGACGTGGTCAACCGCGCCGCGCGGCAGGCCTTCACCCTGCGAGAAAACCAGGCCATGCGCGAGCAACTCGACAAGGCCTACTCATTCGAGGGCATCATTGCGATCAGCCCGGCGATGCGCACCGTGCTGGACCGGGTGCGCCGCGTCGCGAACAGCAAACTCACCGTGCTCATCTACGGAGAAAGCGGCACCGGCAAGGAACTCGTCGCCCGGGCCATTCACAACAACTCCGATCGCCGCAGCAAGCCGTGGATCGTGGTGAACTGCGCCGGACTCGCCGAAAGCGTGGTCGAATCGGAATTGTTCGGTCACACCAAGGGATCGTTCACCGGCGCGCACATCGACCGCCGCGGACTCTTCGAGGAGGCGGATGGCGGCACCATCTTCCTCGATGAGATCGGCGACATGCCGCTGACCATGCAACCCAAACTGCTCCGCGTGCTGGAGAATGGCGAGTTGACCCGCGTCGGGTCGAGCCGGTCGATCCACGTCGACGTGCGCGTGGTGGCCGCGACCAATCGGGATCTGAAGCAGGCGGTCGCCGAGAAACTCTTCCGCGAGGACCTGTTCTTCCGGCTCAAGCAGGCCGACATTCACCTGCTGCCGCTGCGCGACCGGCGCGAGGACATCGGCCCGCTCATTCATCATCTCGTGGAACAAGCCAATGCACTGCACGGCCGCAAGATCAAGTCGGTGTCGACGGAGGCACTGCGGTACCTGATCAACTATCGCTGGCCGGGCAACGTGCGCGAGTTGCAGAATGTCATCAACCAGATGGTCGTGTTTGCGACCGGCGATGTGCTCGACGTGGACGACCTGCCGACCGATCCGCCGATTCGCGTGACGACCGAGATCGTGCCAGTGGGGGTGCGGTCGTTCAACATGACCATGGCCGAGATGGAGCGGTTGATGATCCAGCAGGCCCTTGCGTCTCACCGTGGCAACCGGGAGAAGGCGGCCAAGCAACTCGGCATCGGCGCGCGGACGCTGTATCGCAAACTCAAGGAACTGGGTTTGAGTTAGAGAAAGAGTCGGTTGCGCTAGAGCAATCGAAGCAGGACGGATCATCAACCCGGTGATTTGTCATAATTTCGCAATAACGGCGGCACGGTCGCACCGACATGCGTGGTCGATGATTCAATCCATTTGCGACTATTCCCGCTCGGCGCGAATGACCGTGACGTCCGTCACCGGCACATCCTGGAATTGCGTTGTCACCAGTTGGCCGTTCTGCAGGGCCCGGACGTTGACCGTGGCGACCGGCACGGCCACGATCGCGTCGACCACGGCCAGTCCTTCGACGACGCTGCCGAACACGGTGAACGGCGGCGGACCATTGTCGAGATTCGTGTTGTCGCCCACGTTGATGAAGAACTGATCCGTCGCGGAGTCGGCGTCCTGGCCGCGCAGGGCCATGGCGATGGTCCCGCGCACGTTGGACAGGCCGTTGCGGGCTTCGCTGTCGATGGCGGCGCGCGGGGTCTTCTCGGTGAGACGCGGGTCTGCACCGGCGCCGAGGCTCTCGAAGCCGCCGCCCTGAATGACGAATGGCGTGGGCGTGTTGACCACGCGGTGGAAGACGGTGTTGTCGTAGAAGCCGTCAGTGACATACTGGAAGAAGTTGGCCACGGTGTTGGGCGCTGCGACCGGATCAAGTTCCAGAACGATGTCGCCCAGCGTGGTGGTCAGCCGCACGCGGGTTGCCGTCACCACCTTGAGCCCGTCGGCCAGCGTCGTCGATCGCGCCGCCGTGTCGGTCAGGACGATGTTGCGCAGGCCGAGCGGCGCGCCGGCCAGGTCGAACGTGGCGTCCACGCGCGTCTCGGACTGAAAGACGACGGATGTCGCCAGAATGTCGGGGCTGGCGGCACTGGTCAGACGCACGGTCGGGTTGGCGGTGAAATTGAAGCCGGTCAGTTGCAGGGTGACGCTGGTGTTGACCACGCCGATCTTCGCGGAGGTCGACGCGATGAACGGGTCGGTGCCGGTGGCGTCGATGACCTGCGATTCGGTGTCGGTGCCCTCCAGGTCGTCCGTAACGGTCAGCGTCACTGTGAACTCGCCAGGGTTCGGGAAGACATGCTGAACCACGGCGCCCGTGGCCTCGGCCGAATTGTCGCCGAAATTCCAACGGAATGACTGCACCGTGCCGTCCGGGTCGCTGCTGGTGGAGGCATCGAACGTAAACGACTGGGGGATGGTGTCGCCGTTGTTGTCGACGTCGGCCTCGCTGGTGAATGCGGCGATCGGGGGCGTGTTGGCGACGACCGTCGCAGTGGTGAAAGACGAGCCGCCGCGATCATCGGTGACGGTGAGTTTGACGAGGAACCGGCCGGCCGTCGCATAGGTGTGCTGGACGATGGCGCCTGCGGTGGAGGTGGCGCCGTCGCCGAAGTCCCAGGCGAGGGTCACAATGGAGCCGTCAATATCGGTGCTGGTGCTGCCATCGAGTTGCAGGGTTCGCGGCGGCTGATTCTCGGCTGTCGTCGAAATGAACCGGGCGGTGGGCAGCACGTTGGGGCCCAGCACGCTCACGGGCAGTTCACCGGAACCGAGCAGCGGCACCGATAAATCGAGCGGGTTCTTCGGACCAAAGACGTGCACCTTTACGGTGAACGTGCCGCTTGCCGCATAGGTGTGGCTGACGGACTCGCCCTGGGCGCGGGTGAGATTGGCGGCAATGCTGCCGTCGCCGAATTCCCACGCGATCGTGGCCGCGTCCGGATACAGACGAAGGTCGACGCTGAAGCGGCGTTCGAGCGTGGGTTGTGGCGGCGTGGTGGAGAGCACGGCCGGGGCCGGCCGCGGGAGAACCGGGACGCCGTATCCGTCAAGACGGCACTCCGCCCCGACGGCCGCGGCGATCGCGCACATCAATACGGATGACAAAATAAATCGGTGATTCCGGCGCATCAGCCCCCTCATGCATGACTGCAAACGGCGTCGATCGGATTCGATGAACCGCCGACTGAAAATCGGTCGGATGTCGCGCTCCGATTGCCTTCAATTGTATGACGGTGCGGGTGTCCGAGTCAGCGATTCGCGGCGATTTCGGCGCCGCGGTGCGGTCCTAAAACACGCATGTCTAATAATTACGCCGTCGGCGCGTCCGGGATGCGGACGTGCCTTGCCGACGCGGTGAATTCAACCCTCCGGTCCGCACGTTCAATCAAATCTCGGCCCCGGGGTCGAACACTGCCGTAATCGGACGAGCCGTTTCGAACGACAGGCAGCCACTCCTGGACTGGCCCGCATTCCGAATCACGAACGCTTCAATTGGGGACCCACATCCCAATTGGCAAGGGGTGGTTTGGGGAGATCTACCCAAATGGCCCTTTCCATGAACGTCGAGCGGCGCCGACGTGATCGCCGATTTCATTCATTACCTACTTATTAACAAGCAGTTACGCGATTCAAGGGGTGGCGATTCCGGTGAAGCGAGCGCGGCCTGGCACGGGGGTTGCCCATTGTCCACCGTCTCGCTTCCGGCTGTCGCCCACAAGGCGGCACCCGGGGGCCAGGCGGATCCGGAGGTGGCTGAGGCCATCGGAGGACCGATCGAAAAACAATCCGGGCGGCGATCTTCAGACGTCATGTCGCCGTCCGGTTCAAACGTGCCAGGCCCAGAAATGGGTCGGTTGTGTGGGCGGGTCCGAGTGCGAGGCGGACCCGCCTTTTTTTGTGCGCCAGGCATGGCATGACTCTTGGAGGTGTAAGTCCTCTGTGGGCCGACATGACCGGAACCACGAGCCGAAGGCAAGGGTGTTCACCGTGAGGTGAAATCCGAAGGAAGCCTTAGACGAAGCGCGGACTCGACGAACAGAAACCGGATAGAAGGCCGGCACGGCGGGGCAACCCGGCAATGGACGGGGAGGCCCGAAGGTCATCCGGACGCACGTGCAGGTAAATCCGGCGAGGCCCGCGTGAAAGAGTCACGTCTTACCCTGGGAGGTCTCGCACGTTGTCTTGCGGAAAGAGACTACCGTCGTGGTGACACGTCGGGAGGGCGTGCGAGAAGTCAGCAGAGGCCGTAGTAGTCCGAGGCACACGATCATCGCCAGGGGACGCATTCCCTTGGTCGTTACTGCGACCAGTCGTGCGGATGAAGGGCCGAATCCTTAGACGCAAAGCAGTTGACGGATCAACTCGATGGACAGGGAGCGGCTGACAAAGACAACCGGTCGGGAGATGCACCCCACGCCAACCCCGACGGAAGCGAGCCTCGACGGATCCGGCGAAGGCGGAACCGGGACTGGGCCGATCGAGGAGCCGAGACTGTCCGCGGCGATTGCCCGAAGACGAGCCTTGACGTCACGTTTGATGGAGCAGGTGGTCGAGCAAGACAACCTGAACCAAGCCTGCCGGCGCGTGGTCGCCAACAAGGGTTCGCCGGGGATCGACGGCATGGGCGTCGGTCAGCTGGCGGACTGGATCGAATCACATCGCGAGTCGTTTACCACCAGTCTGCTCGACGGCAGCTACCAGCCTTCACCGGTGCGAGGGGCCAGTATCCCCAAGCCCGACGGCGGCCAGCGGCAGTTGGGCATCCCCACGGTGATCGACCGGCTCGTGCAACAGGCGATGTTGCAGGTGTTGACTCCGATCCTCGACCCGACGTTCAGTCCTTCGAGTCATGGCTTCCGGCCAAACCGCAGTGCACACGACGCATTGCGGAAAGCGCAGGCGTACGTGGCCGAGGGATATACCACCGTCGTGGATATCGACCCGGAGAAGTTTTTCGACCGGGTGAACCACGACGTGTTGATGAATCGTCTGGGCCGCCATGTCGGTGACAAGCGGATGCTGCGGATCATCGGACGGTTCCTCAGGGCCGGTCTGATGCAAGACGGCGTCTGCGTGGAACGGGAAGAGGGTACGCCGCAGGGCGGGCCGCTCTCACCGCTCCTGGCCAACCTGATGCTGGATGATCTGGACAAGGAACTGGAGAAGCGAGGCCATCGCTTCTGCCGCTACGCGTATGACTGCAACATCTACGTGCAGTCGGCCAAGGCGGGAGAGCGGGTGATGGCCAGCGTGACCACGTTCCTGGAAGACAAACTCCACTTGCGCGTGAACCGTCACAAGAGCGCCGTGGCCCACGTGAGCGAACGAAAGTTCCTGGGGCACCGACACTTGAACGGCGGGCGACTCGGCCTCGCGCCGAACTCGCTCAAGCGCGCCAAGGAGCGTCTTTAGCAGGATCACCCGGCGCAACCGAAGCGTGAGCTTCGGTCAGGTCATCGATGAGGTCAACCGGTTCGCGCGTGGATGGGTCGCGTACTTCCGCCATGCGGAATGCAAGAAGCATCTGTCCGAACTGGATACCTGGCTGCGACATAAGCTGCGTTGCGTGCGCATCAAGCAATGCAAGCGACGTTACGCCATCGCCAAACTGCTGATCGGCCTGGGCGTCCCCGCCAAGCGGGCGTGGCTCGCGGCCCGCAGCGGCAAAGGCTGGTGGCGACGCAGCCAGACCCCGCCAGTGCAGGAAGGCCTCACGCTCCAATGGTTCAGGGACCAGGGCCTGCTCGGCTTCCTCGATCAATACGTGGTGTTACAAACGTAGAAGGAAACCGCCGGATACGATGAGTACGTCCGGTGGTATGGGAGGACGGGCGCCGCAAGGCGCCCTCCTACCCGATTTTTGGAATCACCTGACAAATGGCCCCCCCCTCGTGCTCAGTTGCACACGCACACCAACAATCAAATTTGGGCTTCGAGTTCAGCAGGAACGGGTCACGGGAAATTGATCCGGAATTGCGAGACGCGCGACGATGGGTGCGTGTCAAGTCTCGTGGACAATTTGGGCAGTCGAATGAGAGTCTGCGGTCAAGGTCGCACGCCCGGGGTCGATGGCGTCCGGACGCTGTAAATCACATGACGACCGATCGTCGCAATGTGGCGCGTTCCGGCCAGCATGGGTTGATCTAATTCGCCCATCCACTTGGCCCATTCCGCTCCAAGAGTCGATGCGTCGTCGCCGCTCCAGTGAATAAGAAAGCGAGCATTGGCCTTTTCCGCGAGTAGATCCACTTGACTCCACGACGACGTCAACCCTGAAGAGTGAGGGCGGCGCTGTAATCGCAGAACCGGGTTTGGACACCATGCGGCGATTTCCGCACCGTCTGTCGAAAGCAGCACTTCGTCGGGAGTGGTGTATTCGCGGATCCAACTAATCACGGGGCTGAACTCCGTAGACACGACGTTTCCCTCATCAATGGGCCAGGCTACATACCACCGCGCGATCGCAAGTGTCTGCGCAGCAAAGTATACAACGCATGCCAAGAGTCCCACGCGAGATGCCAGTAATCGCGTCGAAGCGTGTGATTCGTTTCCAGCGGCCGCTAGGCTCCATCCGCTCAGAAGAACCAAAATGACCGGAAGGAGGATGGTGACGTAGCGTGACTCAATGACCAAGTCCTTGCTGACGACTCCAGCATACATTACGAGTAAATAGCAGGATACGAACACTGAGGCGAGAATAGTTGCAGTCAGAAATTCGGGACTATTCCGTTCTCGTCGGCGCCATTTATGAATTTGAACAGTTGCTATTGCGAAAATCGTCATCAGCGCCATCAGTTGAAGAGGTCGCGACAGCCTCCAGATTCCAGGATAAAGGGTCCTCCAGCCGAGCCAGTCTGAGAGGATGTTTCGCGGTGCTTCAAGCAGGTAGGTCAGTAGAGGCTTGCGAGTTCCTTGAAAGACCAGTCCACCGGCACCGCCGATCATTCGCTCTCGCAGCATCCAGGCCCCTATAATCGCGGCAACAGGCAGACCCGCGGCAAAAAGGAGCCCGGGCCATTGTTTACGAGGCCGAGAGAGGCAAATCCAAATCGCGCTCACCGCCAATGCGACCGCGGTCGAAGCCCCCAGGTAACGAAACATGAACGCGGCGCCGCCGGCCAGACTCGCCAATCCGAGCCATGTCATGGCTCCAATCGCCGACACGGCTGCCTTCGCGTGAATCGTAGAAACTATGCAGAGTATAAATAATAGCAAGAATGTCGGCTCGGTGATCACCATGCCGCCGAGCCGGGCGATCGGAAGACAGACAAGTGCAACCATCGTGCAGGTGAGGTGATGCTTCGTCGGCACAGTCAGCCGTGCCAGGGCGTGAAGGGCAACGGGCAACAGACTCAGGGAAATTCCGGCGATCAGGCGGCTCGCCAGGTATGGCGTCAGTCCAAACCATGAGAGTGCCGCCGTGAAGATTGCGTAGCCGGGTGGCCACATGGTGGTTCGTGTCGGCAAGCGCGCGGTTTCGTAAACTGGATCCCAATATGCCCAGCGATGAGTCAGCCCGTCACCGTTAAGGAGCTGCCGGGCAGTGTCAAGGTGTGTAACGGAGTCATGAAGCAGGCCAACTCTCGAAGAGGAAGTGAGTACGACAAAACCGGCCCAAATCAGAAGAAGACACAATAATCCAGCGGGCGACTCACGTTGAGTATGCCGATTTCCTTGGGATTCGTTGAAGTTGCCATCCAGGTTTTTTTGCAGCACTCAGAATTGCCTCTACTTGTATTTGTCCTGCAATCAATGTTGTATGCAACGCTTCACCCGCTGAACGAGGTTTCGCGGGCTTCAATCGACTATTCTATCGACTAACATGTTAGATCTCCCGCGAGTCCTCCGGACTTCTGCAACAACGCTTGTTCGATGCGCTCCTGTCCGTGGGGCCCGCTTACCAGCCAGGCGAGTCGCCCCAGGGGCGAGAGCATCGGCGGGTCGCGGGTCGTCGACTCCAGACACTTGAGCGTCTGCGCGTCTTCACGGGTCTCGCCGATATCTGGGCAGCCGGTCTCGTGCCAGGTTGCCACCAGCAGGGTGATCCAATCGCCGCCCGCCGGGCTGGCCGCTTTTAGCGCCGTGAAGGTCAACAGCGCGGCCGAGGCAAATCGAAAATCGGCATGGTGGGCGATCCCGAACGCCCGCGCGGCCTCCTTGAATTCGCCCTCGGCCAGGTGATGACAGCCCATCAAGTACCACGCTTGTGAATTGCGAACGCCATTGTCGACTTCATCGGCAAGTTTGCGTATGGCGGTGACGCGCTCGTGGGGGCCGGCGGTTCGCCATGCGTCAAGGGCGCGTTCATAGTGGTGTTGACGTCGGCGCGCCGACAGAATCGCGTCGACCACGAGGATGACGGCGACCGTCCCGACACCGAAGGCTGTAACCCAGATCCACATCGCACGGCAGTTCTAATGATGCGGTCGACGCCGGTCAAACGCGGCCGGCGTCGGGGTGAATCCGAAACCGGGCCGGGTGGTAAACTACGCAGGCGTCCGGCAGGATCGACGGTGGTGCGGTCTGTCGGGGCGGGGTCTTCCGCGTAATCAGGAGGAAGCAATGAACGCGCGTCAGTATGGTTGGCTGGGAGTTGTTGTGGCGGGCGGATTGCTGGCCGCCGGTGCGAATCTGTCGGCGGACGATCCGAAGGTCGGGCCGGCGCCCGCGCCGATGAACGCCAAGCCGTTCAAACCGGTGCAGGATGTCGAGCGGGTGATGGAGAGCCAGGACGCGCTCTTCAAGGAGATCAAGGACGCCATGCTGGAGAAGGCATGGAGCGATGCCGAAACGGCGGCGTGGATCCTCGCCGAAATGGCCAATGTGAATCAATACCACTCCAAGGAAGCCAAGTATCAGGAGTTGGCCGACAAGATGGCGACACAGTGCGTGGACCTCGCCAAACTGCTCCGCAAACGCAAGGGCGACGAGGCCAAGGAGCAGGTGACCCAACTTTCGCAGACCTGCAAGGCCTGCCACGATCAATACAAGAAGCAGTGGTAGCCCATCGTGGCGATTCTGTGAATGGTATTTTCGACCGGCTGTGAGCATTTATGAACCCGCTTCGCGCCTTGGGCCGCCTTGCCTTCGCGAAAGAGACCGGCCTGCTCGTGGTCATCGGTCTGCTCGCGTGCCTGCTGGCATGGCAGGGCGGAACGGTGACGCGCAAGGTGCGCGACCCGGCGACCGGGCGTGTCATCGGCGAGGAGACGGTCAACAAGTTTCTGCAGCCCGAGAACATTGACAGCATTCTAAAAAACAGTTCGTGGACCGCGGTGATGGCGGTCGGGGCGACGGTGTTGATCATCTCGGGTGGAATCGATCTTTCGATCGGGGCGATTTACTGCCTTGCCGCGGTCACGGGCGGATTGTTTCTACGGTGGCTTGGGCCGACGGGAGATCATTCTGCGGCGTCGGCGATCTGGGTCATTCCCGCCGGAATCCTCATCACCATGCTGGTCGGCGCGGCCGGGGGGGCGGTCAACGGGGCGATGGTCGTCCTGCTGCGCGTGCATCCGTTCATCATCACGCTGGGCACCATGTCGATTTTTCGCGGGCTGGCCTTCGTCGCCACCAGCGCCCAGTCCATCACCGACTATCCGCCGGCCCTGGGCGAGATCTTTCGCCGCACAATCGGCGAGTACTCGTTCATGCCGGACTTCATCACGACGCGCCTGGGCGAGTTCACCTTGATTCCCATCCTGGTCGTGTTGTTCGTCACCGCTGCGGGCTATGTCTTTCTGGCGCACCTGGTGCCGGGCCGGGAAACCTATGCCATCGGCGGCAATGAGACCGCCAGCCGCTTCTCCGGCATTCGGATCGGCCGAATCAAGTTACTTGTCTATACGATGGCAGGGCTCTGCGGCGGCATCGCCGCGGTCATCAGCCTCGGGGTTTTCGGTGCGGCCGATTCATCGACCGGCAGCGGATACGAACTGGATGTCATCGCGGCGGCCGTGGTCGGCGGGGCGAGCCTCACGGGCGGCCGCGGCACGGCGCTGGGCGCGCTGCTGGGGGCGCTGGTCATCCAACTCATCAACAACGGCATGGTCATTCTCGATATCGACAGTAATTTCGAGTCGATTATCAAGGGCATGGTCATCATTGTGGCAGTCGTGCTGGACCGGCTGACGGCGCGGCTTGGCCAGGGGCGAAGGGATGCAACCGGATGAAATTAAGACATATTGCGAAACGACATGCGGACACAGAGGCCAGCGGGTTGTGATGTCATCCTTCGGAATCGCCTCAGGGCACGAGCAAGGCGTTTACGAACCCCCGAATATCATTTCCGTTGAGAATGCCGTCGCAGTTCATGTCGCCGCGCTGGATCGGCACGTTTGGGAATGCTGACTGGAATGCATCTGGATCGGCCAATGCGGCGGCGAAATGTTCTGCGTCACTGACATCGAGCGCGCCGTCGTTATTCATGTCGCCGGCTGTAATAACTGTGTGCCCCAGGATCGCTACCCCGATCCGGCCGCTGTTAATACTCCAGGGATGGTCGGCCACTGGAATCGGACAATCCGGTAGTCCTCCCGAGCAAAAACCATCACTTGGACCAGGCTCTGAAGACTCGACACAGCCGAGCGCGGCGCTGGTTTGAGAGCTCAAAATAGACACTTCAAGTGCGACGATTCTCGTGGCGCCGGCAGGGATCTGAATCTGCGCGGACGTCAAATCGAATCGAAAATCCCATGTTGTCATGCTTCCCCAATCTGAGTTGGGGATTGGCCCGGACGTGCCGAATAGAGTTGGGCCGACGGTTGGCGTATCGAAAGCAATGTTTGTGACGTCCCCTGAAAAGGGACTCGCGAGATATGCCGGCATTGAACTCCAAACACGCAGAGCATAATCCCATTCCGAGAAGGTTGGCCCAATAGGGGAATAGGGTGCGAGGATTGCACGCCACTCAGAAAGCACAATCTCTTGCGGGGCTGTAACAGAAACCAATACTACATAATAGGGAGGTGGAGAACCAACGCGCCAATTCGGAATCGGAAGGTTTCCGTTCGTCATCGTATTGTCTGGCCCGATCGAATCTCTCAGAATGAGTTCTGGCCCTTGGTGACAGGGTTGCGATAGTGCAACGCTGTAGGGCGAAAGGAGCGACAGAGCCGCGAGCGCAATCCACTCTTGACGACCGCGACGGGGCATCTGGCGTCTCTCCTCCCGGGGTGATGTTCGGCCTTGGGCCAGCGCGTTGTGCCTGAAGGCCAATCACAGGATTCTGCCTCTCCATGATACCGAATCACTGCCCGTCAAAGTAGTCCCCAGAGGTTGGGAAACCGGCGGGTTTAGATTCATGCGACACACAATTCAGTTTGCATTTAGGACGTCCGGCACGACAATGTGTCCGCGATTGACAACAAGAAGGAGGGTGACTTATGCGTCGAATCACGGCTGCGATTTTGGCTGCTTTGTTTGGACTGGCCATCGCTGCGCACACGTCCCACGCGCAGGCCAAGGCGCGGCCGAAGTACAAGATCGGCCTGATCGCCAAGAGCGAGAGCAACCCGGTGTTTCAGGCGGCGCGGGTGGGCGCCCAGGATGCAGCGAAGGAATTGGGCGAGAAGTACGGCTGCGATATCGAGATCCTGTGGCGCACGCCGGCCGCGGAAGATGCCCAGAAGCAGGCGCAGTTGCTGGAGCAATTGGTGGTCGTCGGCGTCGATGGCATTGCGATCAGTTGCACCGATGCCGCCAAAACGACCCCGGCGATCAACAAGGCCGTCGGCAAGGGCATCGCGGTCGCGACGTTTGACTCCGACGCCCCGGCGAGCAAGCGGTTTGTCTTTCACGGGGTGGACGATGTCGAATGCGGTCGTGCCGTTGCGCGTGAACTGGCCGCGAGACTCGGATCGTCCGGCGGGCCGATTGCAATCCTGGCGGGCACGCAGACCGCGCCGAATCTCCAGGCGCGCGTGCGCGGCGTGAAGGAGGAACTGGCGAAACTGCCGGCGCTCAAATTGGTTGACGTCTATTACCACAAGGAGACCGCCCAGGACGCCGCGGCCAAGGTGCGCGAAGTGCAGACGGCCCATCCCGAGATCGCGGGTTGGGCCATGGTCGGCGGATGGCCGCTCTTTTCCGACGCCCTGATGGACTGGACGCCCGGCAAGGTCAAGATCGTGGCGGTTGACGCACTGCCGGCGCAGTTGAAGTACGTCGAAAAAGGCATCGTGCAAACGCTGCTGGCCCAGCGCGTGTACGGCTGGGGCCATCGAAGCGTCGAACTGCTGGTTGAGAAACTGCACAACAATCAGACGCCGAAGACACCGCGCGACGTCGCCGAACTCGACAGCGTGACGGCGGACAACGTCGAGGCGTATGGAAAGAACTGGGAGAAGTGGTTGCCGGGGAAGTAGACGCCGGCGGGCTTGGGAATAGGCATTCAGCACCAGGGATTCGGCATCAGGCAGAAGCCGTGAGGCGGCAATTTGTTTTGGCTTGAATAATCGAATTGAGACGTGAGAGGCGATTGCAGGATCGGCTCTTTGCTTCGGTATTCCGACAATATTGAATATTCAAGGGGCGCCGGTTGTATGTACAACGGCGACGCGCCTGGTATGCGGCGTGCCGCATTCGGGGCAGCGCTGCGGGCTGGCGCGCAGGTCGTATCCGCACACGATGCACAACCCTTCGGGCGGCGGCTTGTTCTTTGAAAACGCATGAACGAACGGGTAGAGCACCAGCATGAACAGCGCGAGCCCGATGTGAAGCAAGACGCCCTGCACCAGCGTGATGATCAGCGTGTGATAAAAGTCGTTTGAATCTCCGAACAGACGATTGACCATTCCGCAACTGAGCATGCCCGGAATCAGATCGACCGCCATGCCGACGGGAAAGACGACCGAAATCAGCATGCGAACGGCATAGCCGATGCGAATCGTCCGGGCGATCCGGTACCTGGAGAAGTACGAATTGTCGGGCAGCATTTGCCAGACGACCAGGTAGCCGACGACGTAGAGGCCGACGCCGACGCACATCGCGACGGTGTCGTATTCCCGCGAAGCCCAGAGGAAACTGGGAATTGCCGTGACGCAGCAGATCAGGCAGGCCAGGAACGCCTGTGCCGGCAACCGCTCAAGCGGCGTTGGGGTGTGCGGAGTGGGGTGCATCCGTTGGGTATAACGACCGACGTGCGGTAGCGGTTCGCGAGCGTGGATCGAAATTTTCGGGCGATTCGGCGCAAACCCGCAGGTCCCGCGCCCGATGAGGCTGCCTGCAACGTCCTGGCGACGCTGCAAACAGGGGGCATGCGCATTCCTGCGCGTCTCGCTGCCGGAAATGCCGAATAGAATTAGCTATCCGTCAACATGATTGCAAATTAGCCCCAAAAACAAAGGCCCACAATCGCCTCCCGCCCTCACATCACAATGGCAGATTCAGCGCCGATCGGTCGATTTTCATGGTATGAAGATCACACCTTATTCAATTGGGGCAGGACCGCGCCATGCCCTCCGTGCGACCGTCATTGTTCTGTTGCTCTCGACCGGTATCGTACGCGGCGCAACCATTGGGGTGCTCAGCGATGGTCGCCAGGCGGAGTTCCTCAGTCTGCTGGGCGGCAGTTCGGCGGCGGCCCGGCTCGCGCTGGCCGGTGATGGCCATCAGATTGTCACGCTCGCTTCGCTGAATCCCACCGTGCTGTTGACCGTGGACGTGGTCTGGCTCCCGGTGCTGGATGTGTTTCCGACGTACACGGCACAGGAGCGTGCCGACCTCGCGGCGTTTGTGGCCGGCGGCGGGCGGCTTGTCTTCATCGGCGATGCAGACGTCTTTAACGTCCCCGACGATTCCTTCCTGGCCGCATTCAGCATGTCGAAACTTCCGGGCAATCTGAACACAGCGCTATCCGCGTCCGTGGCAACGCACGCGGTGATCACCGGTCCGCACGGCTCAGTGACCCAAGTCGGCCGGGATGCGGGCTACGGGCTGTTTTCGCCGAGCAATCAGACGAAGGTGCTGTTCGCGCCGGCGTCGGGCGAAGGGGCGATGGTCGGCCTGCTGGATGCCTCGAGTGGGCTGGTCGGCACAGGGCGCGTCGCCATCGTGTGCGAGGCGGCGATCTTCGGGCAATTGCTGGACCAGGATGGTCACGCCGCGCTGCTGAGGAACCTGGTCAAATGGGTTGCCGCGGCCCCGGGCTATACGCCAAGCGGCGCAGATGCGAACACCGGCAACATGTCGATCACCGGCGGGATCGTGACATCGACGCGCGTCACAATTTTCCAGGTCTCGGTAACGGGCGAAACGACGGCGACTTCCATTGGAACCGGTCGATGCGGGTTCACCGATGTCGCGCAATCGGCAGTCCCCGGCTCATTCATCGGCAGCGGGATTCGCATTTCGACGACCGCGGTCTTCACGGGACCGTTGACCGTGCAGGTGCAGTACGACCCCGCGGCCCTCGCGACGATGGGCATCACCGATCCGGCCACGCTGCTTCTGCTTTGGTACGACTCGACCGCGCAGGTACTGGTGAATACAAATGCCGTCATCGACTCCGCGTCGCAATCCATGACGGCGAGCGTGCCCGCCCTGGGGCGGATGCTGATCGGCGCATTGGTCGGCGGGTTTCCCGATTGCAATTCCAACGGGTTGCCGGACGCATGCGAGCCGCCGGTGATTCTCACCGTCGTCGCCGAGCCTGCAACCGCGGGATCGGTGACGCCGGCCGGTCCGACCACGCGGCCCGTCTGCGAGAGCGTGACGATCTCGGCAACTCCCGCCGATGGGCACTGCTTTTCCGGCTGGACCGTGACGCCGGCGGGCGCGATGGGGCCGACGGATGCCGCGCAGATGCAGACAACCATCGTCAGTGAAATGGCGAAGACGGTGACGGCCCACTTTCGCAAGGTGATCACGTCGCAACCCGGTCCGGTGAATGCGTGCATCGGAAGCGCGGCCGAGTTCACCGTTCAGGTGCATGCCGATGATGCCGAGCAGGCGACCTACCAATGGCGGAAGTTCGGCATCGACATGATCGACCGCACACTGCCGACGCTGACGATCGGCGCGGTGACGCCGGACGATGCGGCCACCTACGACGTGGTGGTGACGACGCCATGCGGCGTGTTCACCAGCGATGCGGCGACGCTCACCGTTCGCACGCCGCCGACGATCGACCAGCAGCCGGCGGACAAGTCGGTCTGCCGAGGGGCGGCCATCAATCTGAGTGTGACCGCGACGGGTACGCCGCCGCCGACGTATCAGTGGCGCAAGGACAGCATGAACATCAGCGGCGCAACGGCGGCAACATTCTCGATTGCGTCGGCGGCGGCGGGCGATGCCGGCAGTTACGACGTGATCGTGACCAATATCTGCACGAGCCTGATCAGCGCCGCCGCGGTGGTGGAGGTGCGCGAACCGGTCTCCATCGACGTGCAGCCCATCGCGGCGACGGTCTGTTCGGGGCAGGCCGTGGCGCTGGCCGTCAGCGCCTCCGGCACGCCGCCGCTGACCTACCAGTGGAAGCGCAACAACACGGACATCGGCGGCGCGACGAGCGCGACCTACGCGATTTCCTCAGCCGCCGCGGCGAACAACGGGACCTATGCCGTGGTGGTGACCAACTCGTGCACCTCCGTGACCAGTCAGAGCGCGACCCTCACCGTCAAACTTCCGCCGACGCTGCAGGTGCAGCCGCTCGATGTCGCCGCGTGCCTGAACACGACCACATCGCTTTCGGTGGCGGCGACCGGCACGCCGCCGCTGACCTACCAGTGGCGAAAAGATGGCACGGACATCAGCGGCGCGACGAATGCGGCGCTGGCCATTCCGCAGGTTAATGCCGATGCGGCCGGGGTATATGACGTCGTCGTGTCCAACGACTGCGGTGTGTTGACCAGCGCGCCGGCCGCGGTCAGCGTGCGCGAGCCCACGGTGATTGCGACCCATCCCGCACCGCAAACCGTCTGCCCCGGGACGACGGTCACGCTGAGCGTCGCCGCGACCGGCGCTGACTTGTCATATCAGTGGCGGTTCAACAGCGGGTCGGGTTACGTGAACGTCAGCGACGGCGATGGCATCAGCGGATCCACCGCGCCGGTGCTGATCATCGGAAGCGTGGCGTCCAATCGGACGGGCGCCTATTTGTGCATCGTATCGGGCGTGTGCGGCATCCTGAGTTCCACGGCGGCCGCGCTCACGGTGTCCAACGGGGCCTGTGACTGCAACGCCAACGGCGTGCCGGATGCCGATGACATTGCCGCCGGCGCGGCCGACTGCAATCACAACCTGGTGCTCGATTCCTGCGAACTGGCTACCGGCGCTTCACAGGATTGTGACGCCAACGGCGTGCCCGACGGTTGCGACATCGCGTCCGGTGTTCAGGCGGATTGCGACGCCAATGGAATTCCCGATGCATGCGCCCTGGCGAGCGGGGCGGTCTTGGACTGCAACAACAATGGCGTGCCAGATGGTTGCGACATCGCGGCCGGCGCGGCGGATTGCAATCACAACGGTGTGCCGGACGCCTGCGATCCGCCCTATGTCGCGGATGCCGGACCGGATGTGCTGATCTGCGTGGGCCAGGCGACGGCCCCGCTGGGAGGCCCGATCGTCGCGACCGGCTCGGTGCCGCCCTATCAATACAATTGGCAGGTTTTGAGCGGGCCGGCCGGCGGCGGATCGATGATTGAGTCCACGGCGCAGCGGGCGAGGTTCACCGCGACCCTTCCCGGTATTTATACGGTGGAATTGAAAGTCTCGGACTTCAGTTCGCCGCCGTGTACGACGTCGGATACGTTGACCGTCACGGTCGACAGCGTATCGGTCGACGCTGGGCCGAACGCGTCCGTGTGCCTGGGAACCGGTGGCACGGCGCTGTCGCCGACGGTCTCCGGGGGCGTGCCGCCGTACAGCCATCATTGGACCATTGTCGCGAGCAGCCCGAATACGGCCGCGTCGCAGTTTGGCGGCGGTGCTCATTCACCGACGCCGGTCTTCACGCCAGCCGCCAGCGGCAACTACGTGCTGAAGTTGACCGTCACCGATTCCAAGACGCCCCCGTGTGAGGTCAGTGATACGCTTGTCGTGCGCGCGGTGCAGTTGGGCGTCACCATGCCGGCGATGCTGGCCGTGCCCGTCGGAGCCGAGTCGCCGGTGATCACGCCGACGGTGTCCGCACCGGCGGATGCGGTTGTTCAGTACGCATGGACGATCGAACCGGGCAGTGCAAATACCGACATGGGTCAATTCACCGGCCCAGGGGCGCTTGCGGCAACCCCGCGCTTTCGCCCGACGAACGTGGGCGATTATCAACTTCGCGTCACGATTCGCGACGCCAATCTGCCGACCTGCGAGGCGACGGGCGTGATGACGCTGCGGGCGGTGGCCATGACCGTGGATGCCGGCGTCGAGCAATCGGTGTGCGTGGGCGGAAACGTGACGCTTTCGCCCACGATTTCCGGCGGTCACGGGAATCGAACCCACTCGTGGACCATCGAACCCGGCAGCCCGAGCGTCGACTCGCACCAGTTCACCCAGAGCGGCCCGATGTCCCTCGCACCGTTGTTTACGCCGGCGGCGCAGGGCGTTTATACGCTTCGACTGACCGTCAAAGACTCAAGCACGCCGGCCTGCATCGCAACGGACCAGGTGGTCATTCGCGGCGTCAGCCTGATTGCCGACGCCGGACCGGATTTCGTCACCCAGTTGTCGCAGGCCAGTCGGCCCCTGGGAACGCTTCCCGTTGCGGTCGGCGGCACAGCGCCGTATCAATACAGTTGGCGCGTTTTCAGCGGTCCGTCCACTGATGCGACCCAGTTTTCCAACACCGCTGCCGCGCGGCCCACCTTCACGCCCGCCCTGATCGGACCCTACGGACTGGAAGTGACGGTCACCGATGCGTCGGGGCAGGGCTGCGTGGCGGTCGACCGGGTGGGCGTGGAAGCCATCACGGATCAACTGACCGTGCCGATCAATGCCGAGGGCAAGGTGTTCATGACCCTTCGGATCGACGAGCCCTATCGCGCCGGCGAACTCCGCATCGTCGACGGGCTCCCGGGTCGAATGGTGTCGGGCAGATTGATCGATCCGGGACCGGGTGTCGCGCTGCCGGGGGCCGGCGTGGGGCTGGGGCGGCGCATGGTGATCAGCGGAAACGCGGTCGGCTCACCCTTGATCGCGACAGTGGTATTCAAGTACGGCGACGGCGAACTGAGCGGGGCGAGTCCGGCGCAGTTGCGGATTCATCGATACAACTCGCTGTCCGACCGGTGGTTCGAGGCCTCAACGCGCTTTGTCGGCGACACGCCGTATCCCATCCGCGCGAATCGGGCCGACGTCGGCAGCGGCGGGTTTGATTCGCAGGAGAAGTGCATCTGGACGGTGGTCGATTTCCTGGCGGAATTTTCCGCGCGGACGCCGCTGGCGATTGAATCGCCAACCCCCGGTCCGACCGATCCAACGCAGCCCGGCGGCGGCAATCCGCCCATCGGTACACCGACGCCGTCGATTGTCGGCGGATCGGGCGGTTGCGGTATGGGGGCGGCGCTGGCGCCGTTGATGAGCGCGTGGATCCTTGCGTCGCGGGGCAGCGGGCGTGGCCGAAGAAAGCCGGGGCCCGTCTAAATCAGGGCTGGCAGGTCGGATCGGACTGCATGAGGCGGGTGACGAAGGCCGACAGGTCCGGATTCAATCCGAGGCAATCGATGTCACCGTCGTCGTTCATGTCGGCGCAATGAGCACCGAGCGGGATTTGCAGCGTCAGGGCATATTGCGTTGCCGCTGCAACCCATTGCTGAACATCCCGACCGTCGACCATGCCGTCGCCGGTCATGTCGCCCCGGCAGGTGAGGCAGGCAAAGATCGGATTTGGGCCGACCGCCACATCACCGACATCCCAAGACGCGGGATTTCCGTTCACGATGCCCATGAACGTGCATTGGCCGATCGTCGCCGCGCCGGAGACGTCGACGCGGAACATGGTGGCGGTCTGAAACTCGCCTTGCAGGCAGGCGTATAAAACGCCCTGGGGCGAGAAATCCAACCCCTGGTCGTAAAAGCCGATGACGAATGCGCCGGTATCCAACGTGGCGAGTCCCGTGACGTCGGCCTGGCTGGTCACGCCGTTGATGGTGATCTGCACCAGCCTCGCGGGCTGGCCGAAGGCGCTGTTCACGGCGATGCCCAGGATTGTTCCAGCGGGGATGACAGGGTCGGCGGAGACATCGATGGGTGCGACGGCGATGTCGCCGATGTCGAGACCTGCGGGAAGTCCGATGTAATTTAGCGGGTATGATGCGATCACGCCGCCTGAAGTTTCGTCGATGGTGAAGAGCGTTGCCGAGTCGGTCACATAGAGAACGTCGCCGGCGGTGTTGAACGACATGCCGCCGAGTCGAAACGGATCGAGCGGGATGGTGAAGCCGGCCCCGATCACTGTGGACAAACCGATGACCGGCGAAATGGTCCGGAGCGAATTGGTCGAAATGTCAACGCCGAAGAGCGTGCCTGTGTTCGGTCTGAAATCCATCCCGATGAAGAGGGGCTGGCTGACCGTGCCGCCGAGGATTGTGACGGCGTTTGTGTTGTTGGCGTAGAAACGGCCGACCAGGCTCGCCTGGCCGGGAACGACGTTGAATCCGTCGCGTTCGACGATGAGGAGTTCATCGACGATTCCGCCATTGGGTTGGGGTGAATCGCCGGCCGGTTGAGCCAAGGCGGGGGCGGTGAGGGCGGCGGCAGCCCACAGGCAGATCGGGGCGATCGCGCGGACCCTGCGCCGGGTTCTGGGGGAATCAGGCAAGTGCTTCTCTCCGTTCTGGCAACCGGGGATCGGACCCTGACCACCGGTGGCGGCTCGACCTCCAGTATAATCCGTCGAAATCGCCCCATTCAAGCAATTTGCCGGGTCGCCCGTTCTGGTGCAGTCCGATTCGGCCGGGGCGATTGCACCGGAAAAGGGCTGTTCGTGCGCCGATTATTGGGAATTGACTACGGCATTCGCCGAATCGGGACCGCTCAGGCGGACGATGAGACGCGCATTGCCACGCCCGGCGCGATCATCGACGGCCGAAATGACCCCACCCGCGATGCACGCAACGTGTCGGATCATGGCGTCAAACACGCGATTGACGGCTTCGTGGTCGGCTTGCCGCTGTCAATGGACGATTCAGACAGCGAGCAAACACGCATGACGCGTCGTTTCGCGGAGGAACTGGCCCGGCTCTCGGGAAAGCCGGTCGAGTTTCAGGACGAACGGTTGACCTCCTATGCCGCCGATGAGATTCTGGAGCAGGTGGGCCGGCGGGCATCGCGCCGGCACAAGGGCCTGCGCGATGCCATCGCGGCCCAGATGATCCTGCAGGCCTATCTGGACGGCACGGCTGGCGGCGCGGATAATCCGCGCGGGCCGGGATAGCGACCCAGGCAACGGAGTGAAGTCATGGATGAATCTCGCCGTGTATTCAAAGCCGCGACCCGAACGGAGCGGGGGGCGTCGATTGGTCCAAGCCGCTGGACCCTGGTTGCGTTCGTCGTGGTCGGAGGCGCGCTCGTCGGCTGTGTCGAGCGGACCATCAGCATCAACACCGAACCCCAGGGCGCGACGGTGATGCTCAACGATCAGGACATCGGGCGCTCACCGGTGAAAGTGCCGTTCACGTGGTATGGCGATTATGACATCGTGGTCCGCAAGGAAGGCTACGAGACCGTCAAGACCAACCATCGCCTGAAGACGCCGTGGTATCAACTGCCCGGCATCGATCTCTTCAGTGAGTGCCTCATTCCGTTCACCATTCACGACGACCGGGTGTTGCCGACGATCGCGCTCGATCAGTCGCGGCGACCGACGCGCGATGAACTGCTCAAGAGCGCGTCGGACATGCGCATCGAAGCAGGCGTGGAGACGCCGTAGACGTGCAACGTGCCTTAAAGAGCCTATTCGGTACGCAATCGGCTCCTGTTCAAAGGCAACTCAACATCGCCAGGAAGACTACGCAGGCTTCGCCGGGTCAATCCGCTCCATCCCGGCCATGTAGGGCCGCAGGGCCTTCGGCACCGTCACGCTCCCATCGGCATTCTGATATTGCTCCAGGATTGGAATCAAGATGCGCGGACTGGCGATGACCGTGTTGTTCAGCGTGTGGCAGAACTGCACTTTTTTGTCCTTGTCGCGATAGCGCAGATTCAGCCGCCGGGCCTGGAACTCGCCGAAGCGGCTGGCGCTGTGCGTTTCGCTGTAGGCCTTGCGCGACGGCATCCATGTCTCGATGTCGTACATCTCCACCTTGCCCTGGCCCATGTCGCCGGTGCAGACCGCGATGACGCGGTAGGGCAGTTCCAGCGCCTGCAGCACCGCCTCGGCGTTGGCTATGATCGCGTGATGCTGCTGCTCGCTTTCGGCCTCGTCGTTGCGGCAGACCACCACCTGCTCCACCTTGTCGAAGAAGTGGATGCGGTAGATGCCGTAGGTGTCCTTGCCGGCCGCGCCGGCCTCGCGGCGGAAGCAGTTGGAGACGGCCGCGAGTCGGATTGGAAGTTTCTCCTCGTCTAAAATCTCGTCGCCGTACATCGCGGTCAGGCTCACCTCGGCCGTGCCGACCAAGCTCTTGCCGTCGCGCTCGGCGCGGTAGGCCTGCTCCTCGCCGCCGGGATAGTAGCCGGTGCCGTACATCATCTCGTCGCGCACCAGCACGGGAATCGTCACCGGCGTAAACCCACGCGCGATGATCGTGTCCATCGCCAGGCGCAGGACGGCATGGTGCAGCAGGCTGCCCGCGCCCAGCAGCAGGTAGTTGCGCGTGCCCGCCAGTTTCACGCCGCGCTCGATGTCCAGGATGCCGAGCGATTCGCCAAGTTGGACATGGTCTTTCGGCTCGAAGTCAAATGTGCGGGCCGTGCCCCAGCGGCGCACCTCGACATTGCCGCTGTCATCGCGACCGATCGGCGTCTTGGCCGATGGCACCTGCGGCACGGTCAGCATGAGTGCGGTGAACTCGTCGGCGATGGTCTTGGTTTCTTCCTCGAGGACTTTGATTCGCTCCTTGATGCCAGCCGACTCGGCCTGAATCCGGTCTCCCTCGGCGCGAATGTCGGATTCGGAGCGGCCCGATGCAATCGCCTCGACGTACCACTTGCTCTTGGGGTTCTTGTAGAGAGCAACCTGGCCGGAGAGTTCCTTGCTCTGGTTGCGAAGTTGGTCGGTCTCAACCTGGATCGCCCGGCGACGGTTGTCGACGGCGAGCAGGCGGTCCAGATCGCAGTTTGAGCGTTTGTCGATGATGGCCTTTCGGACGGCGGACTCGTGGTCGCGGATGAACTTGATGTCGAGCATTGGGCACCTGAAAAAGCGGCTAGTGGATCGTGGCGAGTGTTTAGAACCAGGGATTGTGAATATCGGCCAGCCATGCGTTGCTCGCCTCTCGCCACTGGCCACTATATTGGAATCGGGCGGCGGGTGCAGCGAGACAGTCGATCAATCGGTATAAAGGCGACATGGGGGACGGCCCCCTGATCGAGGAGAGGGTCTGCATGAACGTTCAGCGCGTGGTCTTCCCGTTTCTTGGCATAGTGATCGTCGTGGCAGCCGGCGGCACCTCCTGCGGTGTCACCAACCCCGGCGGTTTTCCCAAGACCGCGGCGTGGAATCCGCTGCCGGTCAACGCCGGCGCGGGCCGGACCCCTCTGCCGATCGCGATGGCCGATTTGAACGGCGACATGCGGTTGGACGTGGTCGTGGGTTACCGTGAACAGGCGGGCACCGATCCTGCCGTCTTCGCGTTTTTCCAGACCGACACCGGCACCTTTAACCAGGTGCTCTTGCGGCGCAACGCCGACATGCTCGCCATCAGTTCGCTCGCCATCGGAGACATCGACGGCGACAACCAGCCGGATGTCATCGTCGGTTGCAATGGTCTTATTGTCTATTTGCGGGCCGCCGGCGATCCGACCGTTCCCGCGAACTGGACGGGCACAACCATCGACGGCACGACCGGCGCGGGGGTTGCGACGTGGACGGATGTCGCAATCGTCGATGTCGACGGGGCCAACGGCCCGGACATCGTGGCTTCGAACAGCACGCCGGGCCGGGTGAGTTGGCTGCGTGCGCCGGCCGGCGCGACGAACGGCACGGGTTGGACGCGGTTTGAGATTGACGCCACGACGCGGGCCGGCGCGACCGCAATCGCGGTGGGCGACATCGACGGCGACGGCCGAAACGACGTGTATTCGTGCGCGCCCGGCGAGGGCGCGGCCCGGGTCGCCTGGTATCGCAATCCCGGAGGCGACGCGACCGGCGCCTGGAGCAAGTTCACCATTGGCAATTTGAGCGATGCGACGCGCATTGCGGTCGGTGATCTCGACAAGGATGGCGATGTGGATGTGGCCGTGACCAGTCCCACGCTGGGACAAGTCGGCTGGTACGTTCGCCCGGCCGATCCCACGGGCGCGTGGTCCGGCTTCCTGCTGGCGGACTACACGACTGCGACCCCGGCGGATCTCAAGATTGTCGACGTCGATGGAAATGGGCAGAACGACGTGATCGTCTCGACCACGGCCCCCGGCACGATTCGCTGGTTCACGCCGGTCGGTTCGCCCACGGCGCAATGGGTTGAGAACAATCTTGCGGACCTGAACGACGGCCCGGTCCGGCGGATGGCAATCGGAAATGTCAACGTCGGCGTGCGCGCGGACGTGGTCGGCACCCGCCAGGCCACCAATCCGGCGAATGATTCGATCACCTGGTTCGCCAACCCCGAATGACGCCGCGGCCGGGCTGATTACGCGGACGGTTCGATAAGCAAGACTGGGTGCAAAGAGCCACTGAGTGCGACGGGCCAGTGGTGGCAGAGAGCCCCGGGCTTCAGCCCGGCCGGTATTGCCTTTCCCAGGGCGTCCCGGTGCCACTGTTCGCCTGCCCCGAATTGACTTTACCCCCGCCTGCGGTTTAATCTAATGTTTGAAAAGGCCCCGGCGGCCTTGTCACGTGGGGATTCCGCCGCCGAGCGCCTCGCATTCCAGCCAGTGCCGCACGACCCACCGTCGTCCGGAATACGGGAGTTACAGCCAGTGGCCACGCGCGCAAACTCCGGCGGAGGCAGTCTCATTGCCTTCGGTTTAGGTCTGCTCCTGATCCTCGGCATAGCCGGCTCGCCGTTCTACGCGCGCTTTCTGCAGTCGGATGACGCCCGGCTTGCGGATTCCGTGAAAGATGACGTCGAGTCGATTCGCCGACTGGTCCTGAACGTCGACGAGAATCTCGCCGCCATGGCGCAGATGGCCGATGCCCGGTCCGCGGGCGCGAGCGGCACGTCGATCGACGACCTGGTCAACGAAAACCCGAAGTTGCTCGACCGCATCATGCCCGACCTGGACGCCTCCAGCCGCGCGCTCAAGAAGGCGGCCGATGAAGACCAGAAGCGAAATTTGAAACTGCCGGCCAGCGACAAGATCGCGACCGGCCGGCCGAGGCCCGCTGCCGCGGCGGCTGACATCCGAAACAAGTACGCCGCGGAAAACGACAAACTCATCAAGGACGCGCGACAGATCGCGACGCGCCTCAAGAATGCCGCACAGGGCAATGCCCGCGCCTCCGACTCGCTCGGCGTCAATCGCATCCTGGCGATCCTGTCCCTTGTCGAAGGTCGCGTGAACGCCAGCCGCGCCGCATTCGACCGGCGGATGGCGGTGGATCTGCGGGGCGAGGCCGAGGGTCGGCTGAGCCATGTGTCGGACCTTCGGATGTCGGCGGTCCGCGCCGAGGCGGAGAAGCCGTCCGTCGATATGGAGCGCGTCACCGCCGATTTGACCAAGACTGATGGAGAATTGAGCGCGCTGGATGACCGCCTTGCCCAACTGAGGTCGCAGATCGGCGCGAAGGAAGCCGAAGTCGCCGCGGCCCGGGCATCGGCCGAGGGCGCGCGGGCCTCGATGGCGGCGACGGACCCGAAGACGATTGTCGGCGCGAGCGGGCAGCAGTATCAGGCCTGGTCGGATCAGGCCCGCAAGGCCGAGGCCACGATTGCCTCGCTGGAAAACGGCACGCTCGAGGGCGCTCAACTGCCGCTCGAAGCCGCTGACGACCTGTTGACCGGAAAATACGAGGGAGGCAAAGCCTCACCGGGACTCCGAGATTTGAAGGACCTGCTGGCCCAATTGGAGGCGCAGCATGAGACGCTTACGAAGATCAAGTCTGACCTCTCGGCCCGTCAGAAGGCCCTGGAGGAACGCGACAATCAGTTGGCCTCGGCACGAAGCGATCTGACCGGCGAGGCCGCCAAGTATGCGGATGAAATTCTCTCGCAACTGGAGAGTGCTCGTAAGTTGGACGACTCGGCGGACAAGGCGTCGGACGCTGCGATCCGGCAGTTCAAGGAAGCCCTGGGGCATGCGCGCAAGGCCGCCAGTGCCGCGTCGGCCCGCCGCCGCACCGCACAGCAATCCGGCACGTCGGCCGCCGGCGCGCCGGAAAAGGCCGCCGATCGCCTGATCAAGGACAACGACACCGAGGCCGCCATGCATGTGCTGGCCGGCGAGTTGAGTTACCAGATTGCCATGGAGAACTGGCGAAGAATCCGCGCGCTCGAGATGCACCATGCGGCGCAGAACCATGTCGCGGATGTCAGCGGTACAGACAGGCCCGCCGATGTCGCCGCGTCGATCGACGCGGCTCGTCAGGAAGGCCTCGCTGAAATCGAGCAGGCGCTGAAGTCGTACACCACCGCGGCGGGCATGATCAAGTCCGCAACCTTCAAGGGCCTCGAAGGCCCGTCCATTTCCGGTGCGCAGACCGTCTGGCAGGTTCAAATCGCACAGGCCGCGGCCGGCTTGCTCAAGTCCCAGTTGCTTTCGGAGCCGGCCGATTCCGACACGGCCAGGAGCGAGGCCTATACCCTGCTGGGCGAAGCAGTGAAGGGTCGCGAAGGCAGCCCCCTGCTGACGCCGGCCCTGAGCACCTACCTCTACCTGCAGAAGACCGCAAAGTAGGCAATTCGACTATTTATCGAAATACAAGCCCGACCCGATCAGGATTGGATGCGTCCGCGCTCAGCGCACTTCCGGTTCGCCGGCCAGCGGCGTGAAGTGTTCGGCGCAGCGGGGTTCGTAGTCGCCGAGGCCGCCCACCATCGTCGGCGTGGTCACCGGCACCATGCGCTGCGTGTAGGGGGCGGGCTTCTTGCAGATCTTGCAGGGCGATTGCTTCACCTCCACCGCGTCGGCGACGGCGGAGAGTTGCGGCATGGGATGGAACGGGCGGCCCCAGGCATCGTGTGAAATGCCCGCGATGATGATTGACTTCCCCGCGCCGCGAAGTTGCACCACGGCCTCGACCAGTTCCTCGCCGAAGAACTGTCCTTCGTCCACGGCGAGACAGTCCACATCCGTGACATGCAGCAGAATCGCGGCGACATCACGGACCGGCGTGGCCGGAAAGGAGTCGTTGCGATGGGTAACCAGGTGGGTCGCGTCGTATCGGTCGTCGATGGCGTGCTTGAATGCCCGGACGCGCCGGCCGGCCTTCTGGGCCTCGCGCAGAAACGCGATGAGCCGCTCGGTCTTACCGGCGAACATCGACCCCTGCACGACGGTGATCGTCCCGCGCTTACGCGATGCGTCCATAGGCGGATTGTGGCGGCGCGACGGGCGGGCGGCAAGGCCGGCAGGCGCTTTCCCTGTGCGGGATTGCCGGTTTCAATACCGTTCATCTCGGATGCAGGAGCGTCACCATGGCCAAGCATGCGCCCGGTTTTCTGAAACTGGTCAACGAAGCCCGCAAGTGGATCGTCGAGACCGACGTGGCCACGGTGAAGGGGCGGTTGGATCACGGCGAGAAATTGACACTCATCGACGTGCGCGAGGATGGCGAGTTCGCGGTCGACCATGTTCCCGGGGCCATTCACATGGGCAAGGGCATCATCGAGCGCGACATCGAGGAGCAATTTCCCGACACCGACGCCGAGTTGATCCTCTATTGCGGCGGCGGATATCGCTCGGCCCTTGCCGCCGAGGCGCTGGGGCGCATGGGCTACAAGCACGTCATCTCGATGGACGGCGGCATCCGCGGCTGGCGCGAGGCGGGTTATCCGCTTGAAAAGGGGCCGGGGGGCGCCGGTGCAGCGCCTGTGCCCGGCGGCGGTTCAGCGTCTGGCGGGGCGCAAGCCGGCCCGGATTTTCACATTTAGAAAAATAACAGGTTAACAGATCATTCCAGTGCTTGCGCGGCGCCGTTCGGTATTGCGCCCGGAGGCGATCATGCAAGCGATGAGCGTATGACGTTCACCCTCCCAGCGCAGGGCATCCGCCCAATTCTCCGACCGCTCACGCGGTCGCCGCTTTGACAACCATCTTCGAGGCACACGGCGTATTGAGCGGGGCAGACCGACTCTCACGCGCCGAGCAACAGTCCGACAAACGCATGCACATCCGCCGGCGTGAGGCTGCAATCACGATTCGCATCCACCAGACACCGCTGTCGCGCGGTTGCGGAATCGGGATCCAGCAGGATGGCGATGAACGCCTGCACATCCCGTCCGTCGATCGATCCATCGTCATTGCAATCGCCCACGGGACATGCCGCATTGGTGAACCGAAACGTGAAAGGCGCGGACTCGGCATAGCCTGTTGAACCGGTGTCGATCAACTTGAACGTGGCGAACCAGTCGGTCTGGGTCGGCACGAAAAGCGGATCGATGGAATTGATGTGCCACGTCAGGTGGGCGTGCAGCGTGCTCCCGCCGAGCAGGATGCTCTCGCCAGGCGCATCCATGATGACAAACGTGGAGCTAATGGCCCGCAAAGCGGGGTCGATGGAGAGGCAGACGATGCGAATCTGCGCGCCGGCCTCCATGGGGAACAGATCGGCGACGTTCGCATTCTGGACGCGATCAAAGCCCGGGCTGTTGTCGGCCCACCCTTGAAACAGGCCGCTGACGCACGGGAGGCCGATCACGTTCTGGTCCGGAGCGAACCCGCCGATTTTCAACTGGTTGGCGGAGCTGCGTCCGACCCAGACGTCGCCGTCGTGCTGGGCGGCCACGGGGGAACCCGCCGCGAGCGTGCCGAGCAACGCCAGCGAAATTGACAGAACGGAGGAGGTGCTGAGGGGTTTCATGGTGTTTGCCTCGATCGACGGAAGAAGTGGATGACGGGCGGCCGCGTTCTCTCCCCTCCACGACCGCCCGTGCATCCGAAAATCACGACATAAGTATCAAACGACCCGCGTGGTTCTCCGGGTGCGGCGGAGGGCTGCAACGGCCCCAAAGGCCAGCATCACCAGGCTGCCCGGCTCCGGCGCAAACGTCAGCGTGATCGGATCGCTCGGCAGGTAGCCCGTCGATCCGGTGTCGATCACGCGGATCGTTGCGGACCACTCGGTCTGACCGGGCGGCAGTACGAAGCCGGGCGTCGTCGGGTCGATGTGCCAGAAGCCATGCGTGTCGCCGAAATCGGGGCCGAGGTTCCATGACAGCACGCTCAGCGAACCGTTGCCAAAGTGGTTGCCGAAGCCGGGCAGCCAGTGTTTGAGACCGTTGTCGAGGCCGGCGCCGACCACCTCGACGATGATGTTGTTGCCGGGCGCCAGGGGCGACATGTTCTCGTCGAGGATGTCCTCGTCGATGCTGAAAAAACCTGGCTCGTCGAGACCCCAGCCGGTCAAAGGACCGGCATCGATCACCGGCAGCACCGTCGTGCCGCCGGTGAAGAGGAGTTTCAACTGGCCGTTCGGCATGCGGCCGACGCGAACGTCGCCGTCCTCGTGGTCATCGTCAGCCCGCACCTGTGCGGGAACGACGGCGGCACAGAGCATTGCGATCAGAAACATTCGCTTTCGAAATGAGTGCATGTGAATTGTCCTCCAGTTGTTTCATTGCGGCGGAGTTGATCCAGCCGAATTGTTGTCCTATGGCCGGCCACAAGGCCGGCCGAATCAAAAGAGACTCCCGTCGTCACCAAGCGACTTCCGGATCAAACCGGTTATGAATCCAGGCGATATTCGGGAAGTTGCTGGCCGCGAGGTTGATGTCATAGGTTTCCTCGAAGCGGAGCGATTCAACATGTCCGTCGAGAAACCCCCAGTTGGCGCGGCCGAGATGTCGATCGAGCGTGAGTTGCTCGGCGGCCAGCGCCTTGGGGTTCGCAAACCAGGTCTCCGGATGAAAATGGTCGGCAGCCGCGTATTCGCCGCGCTCGGCCAGTTCGCCCCACATGATGGTGGTGGAGGGCCGTTTGATTCGCGTCAGTACGTTGCAACCTTCGCGGCCTTCCAGCAGTCCGACCGTGTAGTAGTTGGTGGCGTAACTGAGGCGGCGAACCTGCCCGTCGACCGGCGTGTCCCAGTGCGGACTCCGGTCATCGGGACAGCGGGTCACTTTGTCGTTACCGATCTCCCGCGCGGCGGTGTTGATCCAGGCGTTGCCTTCATCAACAGATCCGCCGTGCGCCAGTCCGACGGCCGGCAGACGGCCGTCGTTGGTGTCCGTATACATGAGCACGGCCGTGCAAAGGCTGTGCAGGTTGGCAAGGCACTGCGTCGACCGGCCGAGTTGTCGCGATCGCGACAGGGCCGGCAGCAGGATTCCAACCAGCATGGCGATGATGGTGACGACCATCAGCAGTTCGATGAGCGTAAAGGCGCGGCGCTTCATAAACGGAAGCTCCCCGAGGAATCGCTTCATTTTCACGATGAACGCGTGATGACCCGAATCAAGTCGACATTGCTCGCGTTTGAAATCGATAGGTCGATTCGCGCGGCAAGGATGGCAGGTCGGATCGGGAGATGGCTGCCGGGCGTCCTCCGAACTTAAACCACTGAAGGTGTTCGGACGGCGCGGCGCAGCCGGAGTCAGGCGACGTGATCAGCGACGGGCGGGGCGCGCGCTGCGCAGGGCAACGCAACGTCGGCCGAATGGGGTTCGACGACGACGGGTGCGATCCGTACTTGCACCGGCTGCGCGGCAACCATTACGGTCGGACGTGCCGCCTGAATGGCGGTCGAGCCGGCGGCGATGAAATGGCAGATGGGGCAGTCATCGTCGTCATGCGGGGCGGGCGCGCTCGGCGCTTGTTCAGAGGATTCTTCTCCGTGCCGAGCGTGGCTGCAAACAGATTCATGGCGATCGGCGGCTTCGGACCCATGCGGGCCATGCGATGCGCGCGCCAACTCCAGGCCCGCGATGAGCAGGCAGGCGAAGAGGCGCAGGGATCGATGAGCAGACGTCATGGGCGTTGTCACACGTGCGTAGCGCGGGCTCATTCCCGCAGCGTATGACATTGTATGACAATGTTTCGGACGATGCAAGCCCCCGGTTGCGGAATTGTCGAATACCATGACGCCGCATGAATCCCCCAGTCCCCGTGATCGAATCGGCACCCGTTGCGGCCTCACAATCGCCGGAAGCGGCGTTTGCGGCCCGCGTGCCAATGGAACGGCGCAAGCGGTTGGGGCAGTTTTTCACGCCGCCGGCCGTGGCCCAGGCCATGACCGATTGGTGCTGCCGCCATGCTCCGGAAGCGCTGCTCGACCCGGCCGTGGGCCCCGGCATCTTTCCGGCGTGCGCTTTGGCGCTTCCGCCATCCCGCCGGCCGAAGCGGATCGTCGGTTATGACGTCGATCGAGACGCCCTGGCCGTTGCGGACGCCCGGTTGATGGGCGGGGCGGCGTGCGATGTCACGTTGCACCACGGCGACTTCCTCTTGCAGCCTGCCCATTCCCTCTTCGCAAGCGACGACCGGTTCGACGCCATCCTCTGCAATCCGCCTTACATTCGTCACCACGAGGCGAGTGTTTCGCAGGACGCGTACGATGCACTGGAGGCCGCGTGGGGCGTCCGTCTCAGCCGCATGACGAATGTATACGCCCTGTTCTTGCTCCGAATCGCGTCGATGCTCACTGCGCAGGGCCGCGCGGCGATCATCACCCCCGCAGAATTCCTCAATGCCGACTTCGGCGTTGCCGTGAAGACGGCCCTCCTCAAGTCGGGGCTGCTTCGGGGCTTTATCATCTTTGATCATGCGACGTCCGTCTTCGATGGCATTCTGACAACGGCCGCGATTACGCTGCTGGATGCCCGGGTCTCCGACTCTCAACGGGTGGAATTGCAGCATGTCGAGACCGCCGACGAACTGAACGAGGCGCTGCGGGCCATCGATGGCGACGTGTCGGACGCCGGCGCGTGCGGCGCCCGTGCAAGCGTGGACCGAAAAAATCTCGACCCGCAGCGGAAATGGGCGACGACGAGCCGCACGGATGAAGCCAGCCAGGCGTCGTCATTGCCGATGCGGCCCATGTCGGATTACGCCACCTGCAGCCGCGGCATCGCCACCGGGGCCAATGACTTCTTCTCGCTCACCCGCGGCGAGGCCAGGCAATGGAATCTGCCGGAGGCGGCACTGAGACCCTGCGTCACCAAGGCGCCCCAGGTGCGCGGGTCGCGGTGGACCGATGCGAGGATGCAAGCGCTGATCAATGCCGGGAAGAAGGCACTGCTGCTCGATGCGGTCGCGCTGGCGGATCATGACGCCGTGAAGCGCTACGTCGCCCACGGTGAGTCTCAAGCGTTGCATCTGCGCTACCTCACGCGCCATCGCAAGCCGTGGTTCGCCATCGAACGCCGGCCGGCCGCCGACATCTGGGTTGCGACCTTTGGGCGGGGACGATTGCGCTTTGTCTGGAATCAATCCGCGGCGCTTCACCTGACCGCGTTTCATGGGCTTTATCTTCGGCCCGAGCATCGCCCCTGGGTTCGCCACCTGCTTGCCTATCTGCATTCCGAGATCGGCTGGACGGAGTGTCGCGGGCATCACCGTGTTTACGGCGACGGGCTGCTCAAGTTTGAGCCCCGCGACGTCGAGCGGCTGCGCGTTCCGGATTTCGGCGGTTTGCCGGCTTCCCGGCTAACGGCCATTGCAGAAGCCGCCGACGCAGTCCTCAATCTGGATGGTGCGACGATTCCCCGGGACTTGTGCGACCGGCTTTCCGCGTTGTTCGCGTGACGGTTTGCACCCGGTTCGGATCGCGGCCGTTTAGAATGCGCGAATGAGCGAAACGCCCTCTCACGAGTCTATGCTTACACCGGTACCGCGCGCCCACATCGGCATCTCGGCAGCCATCTGCGCGGCGCTGGCGGTGGTTTCAATTGCGGCATTTTGGCCGGCCCGTTCGGCGACGTGGGTAAACTGGGACGATGACCTCAATCTGATCAACAATGTGGAATGGCGCGGTCTGACCGGCGAACACCTGCGCTGGATGTTCACGACGGGGCACGCCGGCGTGTATCAGCCGCTGGGTTGGGCGGCGTTCGGCGTACAGCATGAGCTCTTTGACTCCGATGACGGCCGAATCCACTTCGGCGCCTACCATGCGGTGAGCCTCGTGCTGCACGCGATCAACGCCGTGCTCGTTTTTCTCGTTTGTCTGAAATTGCTGCAGGCCGCGCTGTCGAGCGCCGATTCGCCACCGGCGCCGCCGCCCTGGGCGACGATGGTGTCCGCCGGCGTCTCCGCGCTGCTTTTCGCGGTGCATCCACTGCGTGCGGAGTGCGTCGCGTGGTTGAGTTGCCAGCCCTATCTGTGGGCGTCGGCCTTCGCGCTCGCGGCGGTGTGGGTGTACCTTCGTCGATGTGAGTGCATGCCCGGGCGCGGCATCGCAACGCTGCTCCTGGTCACGGTGCTCTTCGGGCTGTCGCAACTTTCCAAGGCGACGGCGATTGCGCTTCCGGTCGTATTGCTACTCCTGGACGTGTACCCGCTTCGCCGCGTTCAGCGCCGCGACGGCCGCGTTGACTGGAAGTGCCCGCTGCTGCTGTTCGTTGAGAAGTTGCCCATGCTGGCGATTGCGGCATTCATCGCCTGGCGCGGGCATATCGCGACTGCCGCATTTTCCCCGGCCACGCCGCCGACTTGGATTCAGCGCAGCCTGACCGCCGTCTGCGCCACCGTGCATTACCTGAAGAAAGCGCTGGTTCCCGTGGGCCTGTCACCCCGGTACGAGTTGCAGGGCGACCTGGCATGGACCGATCCAATGGTGATTCGCGCAATGGCGGTCATCGGGCTATTGACGATTGTCGCAATTTCGCTGGCGTTTCGTCGGCGACCGGCCCTGCTGATGGTGTGGATGTCATTTCTGGTGCTGGTCGGGCCGGTTCTCGGGTTCGTCTGGCATGGCGAGCAATTCGCGACGGACCGATACACCTATGTCGCGGGCATCCCCTGGATCGTCTGCATGGGCGGGCTGCTGGCGGCCCTCGCGCGCGTTCGACCGCGCTGGACGCCGTTTACGCCGGTGCCGTTTGTCATGGCGGCGATTGTCTTGTTTGCGATGTCCTGGCGCCAGTCGGCAATCTGGTCCGATTCGATTTCGCTGTGGCGGCATGCCCTGGCATTGAACGGCGAATCCAATACGGCGCGCCTCAATCTCGCACTGGCCCTGGCGTCGCGCGACGTGAATCCCGCACCTGCCGGACCCTCATTCGCCGAGTTGACCGAGGCACGCGGGCTGTTCGAGAAGATCCTCGAGCAGAAGCCGACTTCGTTCAACGCATGGAAGGGGCTGGGCATCGCATTCGCCGGTCTGGATTTACCCGACGAAGCGGTTCGCGCTCAGGAGAACGCCCTGCGTCTTCGTCCGGACGATCCCGCCGCGATTTACAGTTACGGCACGGCGCTCAGCGAGGCCGGTCGATATCAGGAGGCCCGCGCGGTCTTTGAGCGGACGATCGGGTTGAATCCGCGCGATCATCGCGCCCTGACCAACCTCGGCATTACATTGTCGCGGATCAACCGGCTGACCGAGGCGGTCGATCGCCTGAAGGAGGCGATTGCCGTCAGCCCGAACCATGCCCGGGCGTGGTTTGCGCTGGGGAATGTGTATGTGCGTCTGAATCAACTTGATGAAGCGGAACGGGCGTATGACCAGGCCGCGCGATATGAGCCGAGAAGCGCGGAAGTACGCGTCGCGCAGGCGGGCCTGCTGGATCGAAGGGGGAGGCGCGAGGAGGCGATCAGGCTGCTGGCGCAGACGGCCGACTCGTTTCAAACCGCGCCGGATTCCTTCGTTGCCCTGGGTCGGATGCTGCAGCAGGATCGAAAATGGCGCGAAGCCCGGCGCGTGCTGACCCGCGGCTACAAGAATCTCCAGGCGATCGGCCGGGTGGATCCGGCGTTGAATGCTGAGTTGGCGTGGCTGCTGTCGACCTGTCCCGAGGACGATCTGCGCGACGGCTACAACGGACTGAAACTGGCGGCCCAGGCCTTTAGCATTGATCACGGACGGTCCTATCGGACGCTGGAAGTGCTCGCGGCGGCATCCGCGGCAAACGGGCAGTTCGATCAGGCGGTGGACGTGATCGACCGGGCGCTGGAGGCGGCCAGGGCCGGCGGAATGACCTCCATCGAGCAGGTGCTGGCGACCCATCGCCAGTTCTATCTTCGCAAGGAGCCGCTCCGGTCCGCCGCCGCGACATCGCAGCCGGCCATGGGGCCGATGACGTCGCCGACCACGCTCCCATCGCCGGACATCACCACATCATCGCCGTCGTAATCCGGGGGAGTGGGCGCAACACGGATTCGATGTCCGTGCGGATTCGACATGGGTGGCCTGCGATGACCGCGGCCCAATTACATGGCACGTCACTTCTTGAAGAACACGCCGAGCGCCGCCGCGGCCGAACACACAAAGGCCAGAACTGAAAAAACGACCGCTGTCGAGACTTTGCCTTGTACGAGTTGAATCCCGCGGGACAGCGCCGTTCGGACATCCATGACCGACGATTCGACGCCGGAGACCGCGCCCTGGTGGCCCGCCGCCAGCGTGCGGTTTTCTTCGCTCGTCTTCATGAACAACTCGCGCAGCACATTCAGCGCCTTGGCGGCCTGCTGGTGCTTGGATTGGATCTCGGTCTGCAACTCGCGAACGGCCTCGATTCCCTTCTTGGTGTCGAGGATGTCGTTGCTGGTTTCGTTGAATGAAAGATAATAGGCCGTCACTTTTTCAGTGAGCGTGCTCATGTGGCCGTCGATCGAGGCGAGCGCGTCGACCTGGCTCTTGGCCAGATCCGGCAGGCTGGCCATGACCTCGCGCAGGCGGTGGCCCTGTTCGCCTTCCGAAATGACTTCGACGCCGCCGACGCTGCCGTTGCCGCCCGAGGGCAGACGCGCCGGAAGGCTGTCCACGACTGACGCGAGCCGGGTCACGATCGCCGCGACTTCGCGCAGCCGTGCCGACTCGGCAGTCATCTGGTTTTCCAATCGTTCCAAACTCCGCAGGATGCGGTCGTCAATTTCGCGGCGATCTGTCGGCGCGACGCCTGGCTTGTTCATGGCTTCTGTGCTCCCGTCATGAGGGTGGGTCGCATGATCGTAATGGGTTTTCACGGGAAGAGGGTCGGCAAAGGGATCTGATTCCCCGCCGGTCAGGTATCCCACAAGTTTCTTCCACCACGAACTCATGTGGGACCCATCTTAATCGAAACGATGGACCCATTCAAAGGCGAATGGACCGCAACATCCTGTAATCACGAATGTTGCAGCGCTGTGCGACGGGTCGGTGTGGCGGTGCTGTGAATTGTTGGGGGGTCGTGACGCTCCGGTTGCTTCGGGAGCATCGGAGCGTCGGCAACGCGTTGTCCTCAATCGAATGACACCACCGCCGGAAAGTGCAAATTCGGAGAGGGGCTGTCTATAACCGCTTGATCAAACAGTAGTTATGAAAGCGTCTCGCAAGTGGTCGCGGCAAGACGCCACCAGAAGCAGTGGCGTAATCCCATTCCACTTTCTTTTTTGACCCATGTGTTGTTAAAATCCGGGAATGTCGGACGCCCCTGGGAAAGATCGACTGGACGCGACGACGCTGATGAATGCGCTGGTCGCCCGCGCTCCCGGCATGCGGGCGGCGGTTCAAGCGCGCTTGCCTGATCGACTGAAGCGCGTCTTGAGCCCGGATGATATTCTGCAGGAAGTGTGGATCACTGCATTTCAGAATATTGACAGTTTTAGAATGGACCGGAAGGACGCGCTGGATCGCTGGATCACGGTCATTTTCCAGAACGAAGTGGTGAGCATTCTAAAGACCGAAATGCGCATCAAGCGGGGCGGCGAAGCGCGGTTTGCGAGGTCGTATGCCCGATCGGGGTCGTTCGCCGATCGATTTGACGGAGTCGAGTCGCCGGGGCGGAGTCCGAGTCGCGTGGTCGCAGTCGGAGAGGCAGGGGATGCCGTGCAGGTGGCGCTGGCCTCGATTCAAGAGGCACGTCGTGAAGCTTTGATCCTACGGTTTCTTGAGAATTGCTCGCTTGATGAGATCGCGACGCGGATGGGGCGAAGCAAGTCCTCGATCCAGAGCCTTCTGTATTTTGGCCTGCGCGATCTCGAGAAACTCCTCGGGCCGGCATCTTTATATTTCAGCGATGCAACGTCAATCGAACATCCGGACATCGTCCCGGAGGCAATATGAAAAAGACTCCCATGGAGAACGTTGCAGCGGACTCCAGCCGTGATCGCGAGAGATCCAGACTCACGAGCCGCTCCTGGTTCGGCCGGGCGTTCGGCTGGAGGAGTCGTCTATTTTCCAGGACGGGTGATACATCCGGCGATGGGCGCGGGCCGGAGTCTGTCGGATCCGCAAGCCCGGACGCGAGCGATTCGAGCAGTCAGTGGCCCGATCCAACCGTTCGCGCCATGATGCTTGCGGCAGCAGAGCGAAAAGCAGCATCATCCAACGCGGGCGATCTCGATGTCCGTGGCACGGATGTTGAGATTCCGCACCTGAATCAGGCGCTGCCGCAGTATGAGATTCTCGGCGTGCTCGGCCATGGGGGACAGGGTGTTGTCTATCGGGCAGTCCAGAAATCGACCGGGCGCGTTTGCGCTCTGAAGGTTCAGCACTTCGATCCGAACTTCTGTGAGAAGCGTCAGCAGCGGTTTGAGCGAGAGGTGACCCTCATCTCGCGCCTGAATCATCCAAACGTCGTCACGATATTCGACAGCGGCATGGTGTCGGGCCGTCCGTATCTTTCCATGGAATTGGTCGATGGGCTGACGATTGACAACTATATGGTGTTTCACCGGCCGACCGTCGAGAAGCGTGTTGCGCTGTTTGAGACGGTGTGTCGTGCCGTGGCGAGCGTCCATCAGCACGGCGTCATCCATCGCGACCTCAAGCCCTCCAACATTCGGGTTGACCTCGAAGGCGTGCCCCACATTCTCGATTTCGGCCTTGCCAAGCGTTTCGATGACGACGTCAACGACCGGTCCGTGTCGACGGTCGGTCAGGTGATCGGCACCCTGCCGTTTCTCAGTCCCGAACAGGTGCGGGCTGAAAGCGATACGGTTGATACCCGTACCGACATTTATGCGCTCGGCCTGATTCTCCATTTGCTGCTGACCGGCAGGATGCCGTATTCGGTCGAGGGTTCCTTTCAGAGTGTCGTATACAACATACTCAATGCCACGCCCAAGCGGCTGGATCGGCCCGACGGGACGGATGCCCGCGAGTCAACGTGCGGTCCGATTTCGGCCGATTTGTCGCACGTCGTGCTCAAGGCCCTGGCCAAGGAAAAGGGGCGGCGCTATCAATCGGCGGACGCGCTTGCGGATGACTTGCGCCGCTGCATCAACGGCGAGCCGGTCACTGCGCGGGGCGACAACGGACTGTATTTGCTGCGAAAGACGGCCCGCCGATATCGCGTTCATGCCGCGGTGGGAGGGGCATTTGTCGCTTTGCTGACGGCGTTCGCGGTGACGACGACGGTGCTCTGGCAGCAGGCCGACGAGAATGCCAAGCGTTACCAGGCGGCGTTCCTGGCTCGGTCCTACGTTCAGGATTCGAGGGAAGCATACAATCAATCAAACACCGACGAGGCGATCCAAAAGTGTCTGACCGCCATCGAAATCGGCGAACGAATAACCGACACAAACTTCGACGTCCTGTTCGTTCAATATTGCGCGCACAAGGAAATCTCTGACTACTATCTGAGTTTGCCGGGCCGCCGTGCCGACTCCAAGCGACATCTTGACCATGCCAGAAAATACGCTTCGCTCATGCAGGAGCGGTACCCGAACCGGCATGAGAGCCTGCGCGCCCTGGCGCAGATTGACAATCAGGACGGTCGACTTGCCATTCGGGAAGACCAGCCTCTGACAGCCCGCGTGCACTTCGAGCAAGCCTGCGCTGGCACTCAAGCACTGCTTGCGCACGGTTTTGACGTCTCGCCCGCGGATCGGGAGCGGTTTGAAGATGATTACGTCTTGCTTCGGCACAATGTCGCGCGAACCTACTTCAAATCCGAAGATCGGGGCGAGGGACTCCGGCTGCTGCGTGAGATCTTTGGGGAGTTGGAACAGAAGTGCAAGGCCCATCCAGACAATCTGAAAATGCGATTCAGGCTCGTTACGACCCAGGCTCTCATCGGTCAGTGTCTGCTGTATGGAAGAACCCCCGCGGAGAACGAACTCGCCTGGGAGGAATGCGTCTCCGCGGAGGAAAAACTCGATGCCATCTACCTCTCCGAATGGGCCGAATCCAACGAACGCCTTGTTCGCGAAATCGCCCAGTCCCTCAAGGACAACAAGGGTCTGGCGGCAAAGCGAATGGCTCGCACGCTCATGTCAGCAAAATGATCGTTATCCCGCGCTGAATCCGTCGTCAGAAATGCCTGCAGGCTCATCATCGTCGTCGTCGACCGGCTCCGGGTCCTCGGTCCGCTGAAACGAATAGTCCATGATGGCCGTGATGGCGTGCGGACTGTTCGGGCTGCCGACACTGACGCCCTCAAGCATGTAATTCAACGCGTCGTTTTCGGAAATGTCGGCCTGCGCCGTGCCGCTGATCAGCGGCAGCAAGGCGAACTCGGCTGGGGTTGGAACTTCGGGATTGGCGTGGGGCACATGCCAGTGGCCGTCTCCGGTCGAGAACTCCGGCGACTCGTCGAGCCACGATTCCACCACTTCGCCATATTCGTCAAACAGCGTGATGGCAACCCACTGCGCCGACCAAACCACTTCATTGCCGTCGCGAACCAGCGGAGCGATGCGGATTTCGGTCAGGGTGACGATCGGAGACTCCGCGTCCTCCGGATCGGCGTGAGTCTGAACGAAGACCGATCGCGTGGGCGGCAACGGATTCTGGGCAAGCGCGGCCAGTGGAGCGCCAGTGAGGGCCAGAATGCCCGCGACGAGAAGCGAGGATTTGAGACTGTTCATAATAAGACCCCTTTCAAGATGGTCCGACACATCCGACGCGCGCGGACGCCGCGTGCCGCGGTCGCGATTCCGCGGTGAACGGTGATGAGGCGCGGTGGTCGGGTAGGCGGGGGCCAACGCTGAGAAACGACACGCGTCGCTTCAACTCGAAATCGACGTCAGACCCCGTTGTGTCACGCTCAAGTCGACGTCGAGGGCGATTACTCACGCGATTCAAAAAAAAAAAATTGTGCGCATCAGGCAGACGTGAATTCGTCGATCAATCCGCAGGCAAGCGCCGCGCGGTGGCCGCAAGGTGCGTGCACGGCCTCAAATCGACGGTGCCGGAATGAAAAGGAGTTCGATGGCTTGGTCGGTCAATGCGACGCGGAGGTGTGGTCGGTCGCGGGGTTGACATCGGCGGACAGGATGCGGGCGATTTTAGAAATGGCCCGATCCAGCGGCGTGATGGCTTGGCGTCCTGGGTCGCGACGCTTGCCCGCCCAGTCGAGAAATGCGGCTGCTTCCGCCGCGCTCAGGGCCAGCGTGATTCGAGCATGCAGGGAGTCGAGTTTGTACCGGCGCTCCTCGCGCGAATAGGACATTCGCACGCCGGCCTGCCGCAGAACGGCCAGATCGCGATAAAGCGTGCGCCGGCTGATGCCGATTTCGCGGGCGATCCAGTCGGGTTCGGTGTGGCAGTCGCCGTCGAGCAGGCTGGCCACGCGCAGGAGCCGGCTGTGTCGCCGCTCCAGTCCGGTCAACGGCGCTTCGTCGCTTTGCGCGTCGCGCGTAAACGCCAGCGGCGCAACGTCTTCGTCGCGTCGTTGGACACTGTCCGGGTTGTGCGGAACTTCGTCAGGCACGGCTTCTTTCAACCCTTGGGTTGCCCACGCCGACCCGTCATTCAGAATGGGCCGGCGTCTGGTTTAAGTAACTACATCTGCGCCCGAGGCGCTTACGGAAACTCGAGAATTTCTTACTTTTTTCCTAAGTACTTATGAAACAACAGGTTGCGTCGCCGATTAGGCCATGCGTCTGTGTTAACGCGATACTCTCGATGCCAAAGGAGTTCTGGATCCGGCAGATCCAGTTCAATCGCTTGAGGCGTTTCGACCTCCCACCGTCAGAACACGTTGCAGGGTTTGCCGGCGGAAACTGCTTATGAGTTCGGGCGCATCACCGCGCCGCGGGTTCTCGGGAGGAGAGAGATGCGAATCAATCGAATTGCGCTTTGTTTGGTCGGGTGTCTGGCCGTGGGTACGGCCCAGGCACAGGTATCGTTCTCATTCACCGCCGGGCCGGGATTGATCGCCCTCAGCGGCTCGGACCCGGTCAAGGCGGCCGGCATCATGTCCGGGGTGTCGACGGCGGCTTCGAAATGGGGCGCGCTCTTCAGCGATCCGGTGACCTTAAAATATACGATTGACTACGATCCGGGCCTGCCCGCGCTGGGTGCGGCGTTTGACGTCTATGCGCCGATTCCCTACGCGGGGGCGGGGGGAATCAAATCGGCGTTGATCGCGGATGCCACCTCGGCATTTGACGCCACCGCGACGATGTCACTTCAGGCCGGCCCGTCGCTCAAGTTGTGGGTGAATGATCTGTTCGCGCCGCCATCCTATGCGCCGTACCTTGATTTCGACGGTTCGGTGAATAATACGATCATGGACATCAGCCGGGCCCACATGAAAGGGCTGGGCATCCTGCCCGGGGCGGACGGAGGGCCGGGCGCCGACGGCACGATCAAGTTCGGATCCGCGGCATTCGACTACGACCCGTCGGACGGCATCGATGCCGGCAAGTACGACCTGGTCGGCGTCACGATGCACGAGATGGCCCACAGCATGGGTTTTGTCTCCGGTGTTGACACGTTGACCACGCTGCTGCCCACGTTTCCCTTCGGCCCTCCCGGCCCGATTCACGCAACACCCATGGTGACCGTGCTGGACATGTTCCGGTATTCGTCGGACTCGGTCAGCGCGGGCCCGTTCGTGCCGGATGTCTCATTGCCGGTTCCGGGATTTTCGCCAACCCGCTATTTTTCAATCGACGGCGGCGCCACGCCGATCGAACTCTTCAGCACCGGCATCGGCCTGGCCGGCGACGGCAAGCAGGCCGGACACTGGAAGTTGGATGGAAGTTTCGGGTTGCTGGATCCGTCGTTGGGTGCGGGCGTTGCGCTGACCTCGGCGTTCGAGTCGCTTCTGCTCGGTCCTGGGCTGCCCGCGGATCTGATCGCATTGGACGTGATCGGCTGGACAGTTGTTCCTGAACCAGGGACGGCAGGCCTGATGATGCTGGCAGGCGTCGCGCTGCTCAGGCGACGCCGGATCGCATGACGTGTGCCGGCGCCGGGTGGGCTCGTGCCTCGCGCCAACGAATGACTGCCTTGTTGACCTCGTCCGCGATGAACAGCGTCAGCGCCAGGGCTGCAACCGTCGCCCACACCGGCAGTTCGACCGGCCCGATGCGGAGAATGCCCGCCAGCATCGGCGTGTACATCGCCAGGACGTGCGTGCCGAACGCGGCAAGGGTCCCAAGGAACAGGATCGGCGAGCGCAGCGGCGACAGGGTCAGGACCGTTCGGGTCTCCGAGCGGCTGTTGCCAAGTTGAATGTTCTCGAACAGCACCATGAGCAGCAGGAGCACGTTGCTCGCATCTTCGACCGCCCAGCCGTTTCGCAGCATCCAGACAAATGCGGAAAAACCAACGGCGGTCATCACCATCGCGGATACGGCGACCCGCTGCAGCATGACGCGATTCAGGATTCGTTCCCGCGCGGCCCGTGGCGGATGTTGAAGTTCGTCGCCCTCGCCGGGTTCAAATGCAAGTGCCACGTCCTGAATGCCGTTGGTGACGAGATTCAACCAGAGCAGTTGTGCGGGCAGCAGCGGCAGCGGCATGCCGGCCGCGACGGCCAGGGTCGCAAGCAGCACTTCCGCGGCACCGGTCGATATCAACAGGAACACGACCTTACGAATGTTGCCGTAGGCGATGCGTCCTTCTTCGACGCCGGCGACGATGGTGGCAAAGTTGTCGTCGCTGATGACCATGTCCGCTGCATCGCGTGCGACGTCCGTTCCCGATCGGCCCATTGCAACCCCGATGTTGGCGGCGCGAAGAGCGGGCGCGTCGTTGACGCCGTCGCCGGTCACGGCCACGAATCGACCGGCCGCGATGGCTGCGCGCACGATCGCGAGTTTCTGCTCGGGCGCGACGCGTGCAAAGATGCGGATTCGGTCGACGGTGGCGGCGAGTTCGGACTCTGTCCTGGGCAAGTCGGCGCCGATCATGACTTCGGAGGCATCGCGCGCCATGCCCAGTTCGCGACCGATCGCCAGGGCGGTGATCGGGTGATCGCCGGTAATCATCGAAACGTCGATTCCCGATTCGCGGCAGCGGGCGATAGCCTCCTCGACTCCCGGTCGAAGCGGGTCCATCATTCCGACGAATCCACGCAGCGTGAGCCCGCGCGGTTCGTAATCCGTGTCCTGTCGCGCCTCTTCCGCCGGACCATCGGCCAGGGCAAGCACGCGCAGGCCGCGCTCCGCCATGGCTGCCGCTGTTTCCACTGACTGGCGATGCAATTCAGGCGACAAGTCGCACATGGCCAGCATGCGCTCGGGCGCCCCCTTCACGAATGCCCGAAGCATGTCTCCGTCCCGATGAACCGATGCGGCGAAACGACGCTCCGGTTCGAAGGGAATTCGGAAACTCTCTCGCAGGCGCTCTCGTTCGGGCTCGCGTCGCATGCTGAGTTTCTTCGCCATGACCAGCAGCGCGACATCCGTCGGATCACCGCGCCAGGTCCAGGCACCGTTGTGCTCGTGGAGTTCGGCCTCATTGCAGAGAACCGCTCCGAGGGTCAGGTCTTGCAGGGCCGTCGCGGCGTCATTCGTGTTCTTGGCCGGGTCAATCGGGGTCACGCTCCCGGTCGGCACAAACCCTTCGCCGGAAACGGCGTAGCCCTCGCCCGTCGGGAGGCGAATCTCGCGCACGGTGAGTTCGTTGCAGGTGAGCGTGCCGGTCTTGTCGGTGGCGATGAGCGAGCAACTGCCCAGGCCCTCGACCGCGCCGAGGCGACGCACGATCACGCCGCGCCGGGCCATTCTGCGGCTGGCCACCGCCAGCGCGACGGTAATGGCGACCGGCAATCCCTCGGGAATGGCCGCGACTGCGAGGGCCACGCCGAAGATCGCCATCTCGGTCCAACCGCGCCCATGACCCAGAACTCCCAGAAACACCACTGCGACCGTCGCGATGAGCACCCACACGCCCAGCGCGTGGCTGAAGCGTTTTAACCGCACGGTGAGGGGCGACGCTCCGCCCGGTCCCGAAAGCACATCGCGCGCCAGTCGTCCGACGGTGGACGCCGCGCCGGTCGCCACGACCACGGCACGGGCACGGCCCTGCTGAATGGACGAACCGGCAAATAGCATATTGTGTTGATCTGCGAGCGGCGTGGGTTCCTCGCCCAGCCACGTTGCATTCTTTTCGACGGGCAGCGACTCACCGGTCAGGAGCGACTCGTCGACCCGCAGACCCTGCACCGAGATCAGGCGGGCGTCGGCGGGAACGCGTGCCCCGGATTCGAGCCAGAGGATGTCGCCGGGGACAATGGTCTCCGCCTCGACTTCGACGGATTCACCATCGCGTACGACGACCGCGGCAAATCGAAGCAACTTCTGCAGCGCACGGGTGCTTCGCTCGGCCCGCATTTCCTGAATGCCGCCGATGAGCATGTTCGCCACCAGCACGACCGCGATGAACCCCGCGTCCGACACGTCGCCGATGGCCAGAGACAGCGCGGCGGCGAGCAGGAGCACAAAGATGATGGGGCTGGCGAGTTGCCGAAGGAAGATTCGCCACCACGGCGTGGGTGGCCGGCGGGGCAGGGCGTTGGGGCCATATCGTGCGAGGCGTGCGGCGGCCTCGGCTGAGGCCAGACCGCGCTGCGCGTCCGTGGAGAACGCGGCGACGGCGTCGTCAGAGGGCACAGTGTGCCAGGAACCCGGTTGCGAGGCGGCGTTGATCACGGTTGGTCCATCCGTAGACGGGTGACTTAAAAGTGTATCGCGGTCGGCGCCCCGGGACGTCTGCTCAGATATTCAAGAGACGCCCCTGATTTGCCCGCCGCGCCCGATGTTCAACCCGTCGCGCCCGTCGCCAGTGGATGGCTGAACCCCTCCGGCTTCACCGCGAGCACGGAACACTGCGACTCGCGCAGCGCCTTCTCCGCGGTGGTGCCCAGCAGGACATCGCGCAGGTTTGCCTTGCCGCGCGTGCCCATCACGATCAGATCGGCCCCGACCTTGGCTGCGTACTCGACGATGCCGGATCGATGTCCGGCGTGATCGAAGAGTGTGAATGTGGGCTTGAGGTAGTCGATCTCTCGCCCCAGTTCCCCGGCAAAGGCCGCGAGGCGCCGCTCGAGTCCGTCGCGGTATTGCTTCTGGAATTGCGGGCTGGCCTGGGGCGTCGGCGCGCGATAGTGGAGTTGGTGCCACGGGGCGTCAAAGACGTGCAGGACGTGCAGCGCGGCGCCATCCTGCGCCGCGACCCGCGCCGCCTGATCGAGCGCAATCAGTGACGTCGGTGAAAAATCGATACATGTCACGATGGTCTTGAACGGTCCGGGCTGGCTGTCACGCACGACCAGCACCGGGCTGATGGCATGCCGCACACACGCGGTCGCAATGGTGCCGAAGCCGATCTGGGGCTCCCGCATGCCAAATGCGCCGATGATCAGCAGGTCGGCCTTTGCATTTCGCGCGGCGGCCAGTATGCCCCGGACGCGATTATCGATACAGATGTCGATCGGCACGCCGGGCCCGCCTTCGACGGTCGCGGCGAAGGCGCTCCAGGCCTGTTTCGCGTCGGCGATCAACCCCTCGCGCACGTTCTGTTGAAACGCCGACATCGCCTCCTCAAGTTCCGCGGCGACGAGCGTGTCGATCACATGCACGGCCCGAACCGCGGCGCGATTCCATTGGGCGATGCGAATGGCCTTCTGCAGGGCGGCGGCGGAGCCGGGCGTAAAATCAACGGCGACCAGGATGGATTTCAGGGTGTTCATCTGTATGTCCTCCAGAACGACGTGACAGGTGTTGCTTCTGCAAAATGATAGTTGCATTGTCCGCAATCGGCAGGGTGTTCGCCCATTGGGCCGGGGTTCGCGCGATGGACCGAAAACCACGATGTGATCGGGTCAAGCCCGAGTGTGATTTTTCGATCTCCGATGCGGCGTTATGCCGGGTCGGGGGGTGAGCATCGCCCGGACAGGGACTGAGACATGCGTCGCGATTGTGGTCCAGGGCGTCGGCTTCCCCCTCGCCTGTTCCACTGACCTCCCGTTTACCTGCTCTACGTCGTCGCCCACTCGACGATGTGGATAAATTCGTCGGTCAGGCCGTAGAGTTGATAGACGAGGGCGTCGATCTGCCGGTCGGTCGCGTCGATCTCCCGCTGAATCTGCTCGCGTCCGCGAGGAATTGTCGGCACATCAAGCCGCATGTGAGCAGAGTAAGAGGCTGGTGTAGTGCATCAGGCGACATTCGTTTCGAGCGTCGCTTCCAGCGGATCCAACTGTGCCGCCCGCTTGCTTACACCGAGAATGGAAAAGCCCACCAGCCTGCCATCGGCGTCGACGCGCTTCATGACCGCTTCATCATCCGTCTCTACCGTCATGGCGGGGACGTCGGAGAACGAGACTTCCAGAAAGTCAGCCTCGGCGTCAAACCAGACTTTTACGGTCTTGTCCACAGTGTTTCTCCGCGCTTGAACCTAACCGTGATGGTCGTCGTCATTCAACGACTCCGGCTCAGCGCGTACTCGCGTGCAATACGGTCAGCCCGACGACTTCATCGCCCTTGTACCGAATGATGACATCGTCGTCGGTCAGTTCGCTATCGGTCGCGACCGAAGGCTTTTGGAAATTGATGTAGAGAACGTCCGCGTCCTGGTCGTAGCGGGTCCACAGCATCTTGCCCGGCGATTTCAAAATCGTCGGCGCGAGTTTCAGGAAATCCTGTGGGTTGATCACGGCCACAAACGCCTCCGTTTCTCCAACGAGTATAGCCTGCGAGTCAGGAATGCGGTGATGACAAAACCATCATTCGGGTTAACCTCGCGATAAACCACCACCAGATGCCTGTCGTCGGGCTGTTTCTTGGACGCCAGTTTTTCACCCGCGCGACCTTCGAAGACGGTATCGGTGAACTCGATGGCGTCGAGAACCAGTTCCAGGGAGCCGGCGAGTTCCGAGTGCTCCTCGACGATATGGAGCCAGCGCTCATCGGTGAGACGTATCGGAACGCCCTGGCGGCTCGGGGAAGTCAGGGTCATTTCGTCGCCTCCTTGACGATGCGAATCTCCTCGTCGGTGAGGCCGTAGAGTTGATAGACGAGGGCGTCGATCTGCCGGTCGGTCGCGTCGATCTCCCGCTGAATCTGCTCGCGCTTCTGCGGCAGTTTCTCGGCGGCGAGACGCATATGGATAACGCGCAAGGTGTCGGACGGGCAATCAGGCGACGGTCACTTCGCGGGCATGCGTGATTTCACGAGGACGGACGGTACGCACCTTTGCGGCATCAACAGTCTCCACCGCCGCCGTGGTTCCATCCAAGGCGACGAATTCCACCTCGTAGGCGGCTGCGCCCGGATAAACATGTACCACTGTGCCGACATCGCCCGGCTCCAGATGGGCTGATTCGATTGCCGAGACCAGCACCACGCGATCATGTTCGTTGATCATGTGGTCACTCTCTGTATGCGGGTAACAAAACCCGTTTATGCGCTCGCGACAACCGGCTCCTGGTGCAGGGGCAACAATTGCTCCGCGCGCAGTGTCAGGCTTGCGTAGGTCTGCCCGCGCGTATCGGCGAACTCGACCTCGTAGACGCCGGTCTCATAGACATCGATGATTGTGCCCAGTTGTCCGCGTCGCAGGCCATGTTCGGGCAACGGCTCCAAGAGAGCGACCACATCATGCAGTTTTAGTTCCGGCGCGTTCATGGCGTGTCCCTCTGGCTCCTGGTCAGGTTGACATAACAGTTGGTCAGCCGCGGCGAATCGGACCCACGATCCACGAACCAGGCGCTGGTCACGATAAAACGCCCATTGGGTCCGTCCATGGTGAATTCTAGCTCATACTCGTCGCCGTAGTCGTTGGATTTTCGGAATTTTGCGTCCCCGGATCGGGCCGCTTCCCGCAGGGCATCGACCAGCAGATTTGGATTGGCCGCGACAATTCCCAATGCCGCGAGAAAGACACGGGCCTTGTGACGTCCGCGCGCATGTTCCATGTTCAGGCAATACCCGAGCAGTTTGCCCTCGACATCGATTATCGCCCTGTCGCCGTTGGGTAGCGTCATCCCTTCTCCAACCCTCCGCTCGCCTGTTCCTCTGTTCACCTATTCCGCTGTTCTACTTCGTCGCCTCCTCCACGATCCTGATCTCGTCGTCGGTCAGGCCGTAGAGTTGATAGACGAGGGCGTCGATCTGCCGGTCGGTCGCGTCGATCTCCCGCTGAATCTGCTCGCGCTTCGGCGGCAACTGCTCGACGGCGAGACGCTTTCTCAACGAACTTGGTCGTCGCATTGTGATTACGATTTCTGCATCGTTTGCTCGATTGTTGCAATGGCCTCCTTACCGAGGCCATAAAGCCCATAGACCAGTTCATTCAATTCTGCCATTGAATCCTCGATATTTCGTTTGATCAGACCCATGCCTTGCGTCTGATTGGTGAGGTATTCATCCCATCGCTGGCGCTCAGCGGGTTTGAGAGGTCGGTCGGCGAGCTTCTCCATGTCGCGAAACAACTCCGCCCGGGGCGTGCTGTCAAACTCCAACATGCGTCCCGTTAGGTTGGGTGGCAGTGGCGAGGTTGCAATCAGTTCTTTAGGCGGCAGGTCCACCTGAAGCCTGCGATGCACGCCGGCCGCGGAGGCCAGGCGCTTTTCATGGAGGTCAGCGAGCTTCTTGGCAAGCGCGGTTAGCGGCTTTTGGTCCTTTGTCTTGGGAATGGGGAGTGGAGCGATGAACTGCTTGTTGGCGGAGCGATATTCGCCGCGAAACGGCTTCGAGGTGAGGCGCCAGACATAATTGCAGGCGTTGCTATTCAGAATCCCCAGGACAAAAAACAAATCCCATGCCTTCTTGAGGATTACGCCACCCACGTCGACGTTATCGAGGAATCTCGTGCCTCTGGGATCACCCGATGCCTTCAAACTCAAGAGGAGACGTGGCACGAGGAGCTTTGGCATGGTTTGTTTGTCGATGTTCTTCGGGTACACATAGCCATACCACCTCTCGTGGTCCATTTTTCCATGTTCACGGCCGCGAAGCGCCCTCTCGTTCTTCTTGAGATAAGCCCAACCGCGCTTGAACTTCCTTATCTCCTTCTCGGTGAGCAGGCGGCTTTCGTCCTCTGTTACGTGGTACGGAAAGATCAGACGCTTGTTGGTGCGCGGCGTGGCGAATGGCACGGCGTCCTCGCCGGAAACGAGTGGTTTGACCATCTCGTCCTCAATCTCGACTTCATCTTGCAGGGCCTCGGACCAATATCGCCCGCGGCCAAGATCGACAAGATGATAGATGGAATCCGCGCTTGTTTGTATACCAACAATGATGCCCTCCGACGCTTCTGCAAGTGTGACGCAGCTTCTCCGAATGCGATCGAGCAGGCCATGCTGCCTTTCATCAACCATAGCCCACGCGTCTTGGTCAAGTCGGTCATATCCCACATGATGGAATTGGAGTTGCGTCAGATCGCCGCTTCCGGCGTCGGCAGTCTCCACGAAGGCGTTCTTCTCGCTCGAGAAGAACTGGAGCGCGGTGTATGTAGTGGCATCCTCGAATACTTGATGGCTCTTGAAATCGACAAATCGCTGCAAAGCACCGGTCGAGCAGACCAATTCGCGTAGCCCCCGGCCATAATCGTTAAAGACCCACACGCTTGGTGCAATAAAGCCCATGCAGCCGCCGGGCTTTAGCAGCGAAATCCCCCGTTCGATGAATGGAAGATAAAGATCGAAGTTGCCGGTCTGGGCTGATTTATAGTTTTTAACCAAATACTCCGCAATCTTTGGCTCGCGCTGGCGGAAATTCTGTAGCTTCACGTAGGGCGGATTGCCGACGATGCAGTCAAACCCGCCTTCGGCTATTACGGACGGAAAGTTCTCCTTCCAGTTGAACGCGCGCTGGTCGACACTGGCATCGTCGACCAGGCTATTGCCTTTCTTCACATGGTCGGACAAGTCGTCGAGGGACTCGCCGCGTCTTGCCGTTCGGAGCCATAGGGCAAGCTGCGTGATTTCGACAGCTTCGCCCGAAAGATCAACGCCGTATAGATTTTCACGCAGGATGTGTCGGCTGATGTCGTGATAGAGCTTCTCATTTCCTGCGCCCTGTTGCAGGCACAAGGCATCGATAATCTCTTCATAGGTGTTTTCGAGCGCATCGTAAACTTCAATCAGGAATGCCCCACTGCCGCACGCGGGGTCGCAAATGCGAATGCGCTTTAGCGATGCCAGACGTGCCTCGTTGTATTTGATCCATGCGGCAAGCGACTTGGCAGTCGGTTCGGCAATCGGATCCACTCTGAATTTCGCTGCCAGTGCGGCGAATGACTTTCGAATGACCGCGCCAACCGTGTTGTCGACGATGTAGCGGGTGATATTCCTTGGTGTGTAGTAGATCCCTTCGCGCTTGCGCTTTCCAGGCGGTGCCTTGGTCGGCTTTTCACTGAGAGCATCAGGGTTTGCTCGAATCTGCTCGAGATCGGAAACGGATTTTTCAAAGATGTGACCGAGAACATCGACGTTGACTTCATCGCGAAATTCGTAGGTTCCGATTTCCTTGAAGAAATCAGTGCGGGCGTCATCGAGTTCCAGGTCGTCCACCAAGGGATCATGTTTGAAGAGCCCGCCATTGTATCTTGTGATATTCGCCCGTTCATTTCCGAGGTCGATGCTTCGAAAGAGCCGTTTGAAGCTGGCCCACCTCGGATTGGTGGCCTGGCTCCAGGTCTCCACGTCTCTCCACGTCCGCATGAGCGCATTTTCAGGCAGCAGCAGCCTGTCTTCGCAAAAGGCAATAAAAATAATCCGATCAAAGAGCTTTTGAACGGAGCTGATGGCCGCGTCGAGCGACATGTCATAGGGCTTTTTTCGCAACAGGCGAAGGAGGCTGATGCGTTCCTCCTTGTATTTGTCGTACAACTCAGCGCCGATTGTTCGCTGGCGCGTCTCGGTTCGGTGCAGCAATTCTTCTGCGCGGGGCTTTTGCCCCAGCAATTGCGGTAGCAAGCCTCCATGCGAGAATACCGCATAAAACTCCTGGAAGGCCTGCGGATCGCGCAAGCCCTGAAGCGTGAACAGTTCGTACGCATGCTTGGTCTTGTTTCGGTGATAGAGTCGAAAGGAAACGTAATTGCAGACGATGCCCCATTGGCACGCCGGGGGGACGGCGTACATGTAGTTCCAGCATTGATCCACGGGTGTGATGCCGCGACTGCGATGCCTGTCCAGATCGGTGCGCGGGCCCTTGAATTCAATGATGCACCTAACTGCCCGCTCGGTTTGGGAGAAATGGCCGATTACGGCATCGGCCTCCCCGTCCGGCAAGGCGTACTTCGCTTCGAGGTTCCAAGTATTAAGGTTCTCGGAAAAGCGGGTGTACCCAAGAGCCTTGCCGAAGACTTCCGACAAGAATTCGCCCTCTAGCGATGTCTCCTTTTTCTTGTGGAGCTTTCCGTTTGATTCAAGATCGGCCCACTTGATTAGGATTGCATGCGCTTCGGCGCGCGTGGTGCCCTCCAGTCGCGAGTCTGCGCCAGCCTCTTTCAGATATTTTGGGAGAAAAAGGCGCTCGCGGCGGCGGCCGTTTCCAATTCTAGCGGGAGCGTCGTCTACAAATAGGCCGTTCTGCAACTCCACTGCCCTCCTTGGTCAATGCCGGACTCTCCCATCATAACAAAAGAGGCCACATCCGCGTTGTCAGCAAGAGGAAAACCGATCTGCGCATAGTGATAGGGCGATTCTGCCCCGCGACCCTGACGCGGTCCTCGTGGACGACCTCGCGGTACTGCTCGGCGTAGCCCTGGCGGTTGTCGATGTCCCAGCCGAGTTGGTGAAACATCGGGTTGACGAAGTCGATACGGAGCGTGGCTTCGTTGTAGTCCGGCGAGCGGATGCGGTCCGCCTGCTGATTGAATCGGTCGACGAGGCGCAGGACGGCGTCGGGGCATTTTGGCATATGACGGGAAACGATAACCGCCGGGGCGAGGCATTCACAAGGCGGCGTTGCGGTGGCGATCGAGCAGGGCGTCGATCCGGGGATGGCCGGCGGGGTGGTCGGCGTCGGCCACGCGTGCGCCGACGGCGAGGAGGGCTTCGATGATGGCGGGATGTTGGGGCCTGAGATTCTGCATCGCCGACCAGGTGGCCATGCCCAGGACGGTGCCGCCGAAGTTGTTGCGGGTCTCCAGCGGGGCGCCGTGCCGAATGAGCAGGTTCACCACGTCGAGGTGTCCGCGATCGACCGCCCAGTGGAGGGCATTGAGACCGGTGGCGTTCCCGCGGCAGGATCGACGCCGCATCCCCGGCACGGCCTGTTGCGCGTTGCCGGCCGCCGGATTCCTGCGCTTGCGGGAATGAGACGGCCGGCTCGGTATGCGCTACGGACACATCGCCCCCGCGAGCAGATCGGCGACGAACTGCACCACATCGTCGGGCGTGACGCCGCCGACGAGGTCGACGTCGGCGCATGAGCAGTTGCCCCCGGACAGCAGGCAGTTCACAAACTGCTGGATGTCCTTGCCATTTCGCAGGCCGTCGTGATTTACGTCGCCGGGGCAATGGCAGACGTTTGTCACGGGCCAGAATCCGCCGACGAGTTCAAACGAGCCGCCCGTCATCGGCGCGGCAGGGCTTGAAGCGTCGGGTTGGCCGATCGTGCCGGAGAGTTCCAGTCCGCCGGGAATGCCGTCGTTTGTAATCATCGCGCCGCCGGCGTCGAGGGTGTGCCAGTCGATGGTGAAGGGCTGGGCCAGGAGCACGGCCGGGACGGCGAGCAGGAGGATGGCGATGGTCAGATTGCGAAATGCGATGGAGTTCATGGGGATCGTTCCTTTCGTGATTCTCTCTTGAGTCCGCCAGACGGACATTTGTTGACGTTGATTCGAGATTCTCATCCCGCCCCTTTTCAGGCGGAAGATACTTCCCGGGGTCGGTCACACACGGTGAGGGATTCCCGTGCCAAGGGTGCGAGAGAGGATTCTTGCACTTGCAACAAAAAAACCTGGGGCAACTGGACAGCAGTTGAATCTTCTATGCGATTCTGTCAGGCCGATCATGGCAAACAGGTTTTTTACGGGCACGAACTTCCGCTCAGGAGGGCGGCAATGAAGAGGGGGACATCGTCAGGGGTGACGCCGTTCTGGCCGTCCATGTCCGCTGCTGCACAGTTCCCGCCGCTGATGAGACAAGTGGCAAATCCCTGCACATCGTTGCCAGTCCTGCTGTTATCGCCGTCGAGATCGCCGAGGCAGGGCGCGGACACGTTGGCGATGAGCGACACATCGTTGCCATCGCCGGCGGTGTATGAAATGCGCAGTTCAACATCGTCAAATACGCCCACGAGCGCGTCCTGGGCCAGACCGTCGAACGTGCCGGTGGCTGTGCCGCCGACGGAGAGAATGATGAACTCAGCGGCGGCAGGCAGCGTGAAGCCCTCGATCAACTGCACATCGAGCGTGCCGCCCACGGCGACGTTGCCGGCCGCGACGATGCGGTCGTATTGATTCAGCATCGTGCCGGCAAGTTCGATCTTGGTGATCGAGTCAGCATTCAGATTCAAGTTGTTGAGCGTAAGCGCTCCAGCCGAAGTGCCCGGCGAAAGCCAGCCGCCGCTGTTGACGGCAACGGCGCCCGCGATGGTGCCCGAGCCGCCGAGGGTGCCGCCGGAGTTGACGGCGACAGCGGTATTGCCGAGCGATCCGTTGATTCGCAGTGTGCCGGCGTCGACGGTCGTCGCGCCGGTGTAGGTGTTGTTTGCGCCGAGCGACGTGACGCCAGACCCGGAATGAATGATCTTGATCGAGCCGGCGAAGACCGTGTTGTATCCCGTGTCGCCGCTGTGATTGAAGTTGACGGTGGCGTTGCCCGCGCCGCCGTTGATGGTGGCGATGTTGATGAAGCCCGGAGCGCCGCCCGTACCAAGGTTGAGCGTGCCATTGGACGGCACGAAGCCGAAGTCCTGGGCGAGAGTGAGCGTGTTGCCGCCGAGCAGTTCGAGATGGCCGGCGTCGCTGACCGTCACTGTCGCCGTACCAAACACGCCGATCGTCATCGCGTTCAAAGCGCGGAACGTGCTGTTGCTTACGTTGATGACGCCCGCGGAGCCGAGGGCCGGTGCGACGGTTGCGCTGGCGCACTGCGCCTGAGCGCCATTCGTCAATTGCAATGTGCCTGCATCGAATGCACTCTGGCCGACGATGATGTCGCCGTTAAACGTGCCGCCAATGTTCGCGTCGTCGAGCACAAGCGTTCCATTTCGAACTGTCGTCCCGCCCAGGTAAAGGCTGTCGCCGACCGGGCTGAGTTGGCCGAGACCTGTTTTCGTCAGCGACCCGGCGCCGTTGAGGGAGGACACGGAGACGTTGCGACCATTTGTGTCAATGATCGCGCCGCCAGAGGCGACGTGGATGCCCGGCCCGGAGACGATGTTCCAGTTGTCCTGGGTGCACTTGAACGTGCCGCCATTGAAGGTGAATGATGACCCGGGTCCGATCAGTTCGACGCGGCTGGTCTGCAGTGTTCCGCCATTGAGCGCGATGCTCCCCACGCCGTCGGCGTTGGTCGCGACCTGTACCAAATCGCACGTCACCGTGCCGCCGGTCATGTTGAGTTCGCCCTCGCCGCTCCGGGCGATCGTGAATACGCCCGTATTGTTCCATGTGCCCCCGGTGACGTTCGCGATGCCGGTGCCGGCAGTCGTTGCCGAATGGCGCTCGGTGCCGAGTTCGGTGCTCTCGCACGAGATTGTCCCGCCGCTAAGGTTGAGGATGACGTCGCCCAGGGTGCCAAGGGTCATCTGCCCGTCGAGGTTCCATGCACCGCTGCTGACGGTCAGGTTGCAAAGGGGCAGCGCCTGGTTGGTGGCCGAGAGAATCTGGGTGCAGTGGAGCGTCCCGCCGCTGATGGTGAGGTGACTGCCGTTCTCGAGTCCCATTGTGCCGGCGCCGGCCGTAATGCCGCTGGGCACAATTGCCGAGCCGCCGTTGACGATTATCGCGGCGACGCTGTCGTACGCGGGAGTGCCGTTGTTCCAGTTGGCCGCCACATCCCAATTGCCTGATGGCACCTGCCAGGACGTGAAGCCACCGCCGCGGGCAGTGGGCAGCGCGATCAAGGTGAGCGCGGCGATTGAACAAGTTAAATTGCGACGGGTGAATGAGTGCCCGGGATTCATCCCGGCTGATTGTCGATTCGCAAAGCGATTCATGGTTCTGCTCCTTTCGTGGAATCTATCATTTTGTCAATTCAAATCGGGTCGATCGTGTGATTACTTGCTTGCCGCACGGTCATGCTGATCAAGTCAGGGCTCGCTTGTGACGAAGCGCTGTTGACTTGCATTTGCCTCCGCGAGCGGCGCGGATGCTCCGATGAGGATTAATTGGCGATTCCGATTCTTGCCGCCGCCGAATCACTCGCCGGCGCGAGGCCGCCGTTCGCCGCCACCCGGGTCCCTTCGCGGTCCTGGTGCGTGAGCGACTTCTCCTGCGGTTGCCCATAGGCTTCGGCGTTCAGATACAGGCCGCGCTGGCTTGCAGGCTTGATTTCTTCCACCTTCACGCGGTTCTGCTCGGCCCAAGGATCCTTGCGCACGCCCGTGATCTGCCACGAAACCTCAACGCCCGGCCGATCGGTCGCGATTCCGAACAAGTTGTTCTGGATTTTCTTGAAGACGCGAGCCTGAGCGAAGTCCGTCGCGTCGACCACCGTCAACTGATAACGGAAATCGCGGTTGAGCGCCTCGAAGTAGTCCGGCAGTCGAACCCACGCCACGCCCTGGGCGTCGGTCACGATGTTCCCGTTGTAGACGTTCATCATGTCCGGACTTTCGACGAAGGAATGCGAGAGCGTCTTGTTCTCCGGGT
>Ga0268299_1000560_pt1 | contig 107710 bp, 81 predicted proteins | sample NOBtaG_FD_193484 | JGI IMG/M metagenome (GOLD analysis project Ga0268299, IMG submission 193484) | Activated sludge microbial communities from bioreactor in Nijmegen, Gelderland, Netherland - NOB reactor | ecosystem: Engineered > Bioreactor > Aerobic > Activated sludge | place: Netherlands...
CTTCAGCGCCGCGCACTCGAACTCATCGACAACATCTCGCCGTAGTCAGAAACCCAACCGCCAAAACCGCCCAACCCATTGGGCGCACAGAAAATTTTGCTCTCTCGAAAACGGAACTTCAGCTTAGGCAGATTTCGCTTGCCAGCTGCCATGAAAGCACCGCTTCTCTACCAGCTGTTGCATTGCGGGCATCGAGCGCTCCCTCACGGAAAAACGCGCAGTCTGGAGTAGAACGCCACGAGGGGGCTACTGCACGATCGTCCGCTCGCTCGACGCGTCGATCCCGAAGGCCGGCTGGCATAGGGCCGCTCGCAATGCAAAGCTCGAACAGGGGACGAAGACCATGTCAGCGAAAGAAGTACGTTTTGGCGGCGATGCCCGCAGCCGCATGATCCGCGGCGTCGATATCCTGGCCGACTCGGTCAAGGTCACGCTCGGCCCCAAGGGCCGCAACGTCGTGCTCGACAAGAGCTACGGTGCGCCGCGCATCACCAAGGACGGCGTCACCGTCGCCAAGGAGATCGAGCTTTCCGACAAGTTCGAGAACATGGGCGCCCAGCTGGTGCGCGAGGTGGCGACCCGGACCTCGGACAATGCCGGCGACGGCACCACGACGGCGACCGTGCTCGCCCAGGCGATCGTGCGCGAAGGCGCCAAGTCGGTGGCCGCCGGCATGAACCCGATGGACCTCAAGCGCGGCATCGACCACGCTGCCGAGCTTGTGATGGAAGAGCTCAAGAGCCGTTCCAAGAAGGTCTCGACCAGCGCCGAGATCGCCCAGGTCGGCACGGTGTCGGCCAACGGCGACAAGGCGATCGGCGACATGATCGCCCGGGCGATGGACAGGGTCGGCAAGGAAGGGGTGATCACCGTCGAGGAGGCCAAGAGCCTGGAGACCGAGCTCGACGTCGTCGAGGGCATGCAGTTCGACCGTGGCTACGTCTCGCCGTACTTCGTCACCAACGCCGAGAAGATGCTCTGCGAGCTCGAGAACCCCTACATCCTGGTGCACGAGAAGAAGCTGTCGAGCCTGCAGGCGCTGCTGCCGCTGCTCGAGGCGGTCGCGCAATCGACCCGGCCGCTGCTGATCGTCGCCGAGGACATCGAGGGTGAGGTGCTGGCCACCCTGGTGGTCAACAAGCTGCGCGGCGGGCTCAAGGTCGCGGCCGTCAAGGCGCCGGGCTTCGGCGATCGCCGCAAGGCGATGCTCGAGGACATCGCCGTCCTGACCGCCGGCCGCGAGATCAGCGACGATCTCGGCATCAAGCTCGAGAACGTCACGCTCGACATGCTGGGCACCGCCAAGCGGGTGCGCATCGACAAGGACAACACCACCATCATCGACGGCGCCGGCAAGAAGAAGGACATCGAGAGCCGGGTCACCCAGCTCAAGGCCCAGATCGAGACGACGACCTCCGACTACGATCGCGAGAAGCTGCAGGAGCGGCTCGCCAAGCTGGCCGGCGGCGTCGCCATCATCCGGGTCGGCGGCGCCACCGAGATAGAGGTCAAGGAGAGGAAGGACCGGGTCGAGGATGCCATGCACGCGACCAAGGCGGCGGTCGAGGAAGGCGTTGTCGCCGGCGGCGGTGCCGCCCTGCTCTATGCCACCCGCGTGCTCGAGAACAAGCGCGGCGGCAACCACGACCAGCAGGTCGGCATCGACATCGTGCGTCGGGCGCTGCAGGCGCCGCTGCGCCAGATCGCCGAGAATGCCGGCTTCGACGGCGCCGTGGTCGCCGGCCGCATGCTCGACCAGAAGGACATCAATTTCGGCTTCGACGCTCAGAAGTCCGAGTATGTCAGCATGTTCAAGGCCGGCATCATCGACCCGACCAAGGTCGTGCGTGCCGCGCTGCAGGGCGCGGTGTCGGTCGCCGGCCTGCTGATCACAACCGAGGCGATGGTGGTCGAGAGCCCCAAGGACCCGACCCCGCCAATGCCAGGCGGTGGTGGCATGGGTGGCATGGGTGGCATGGGCTTCTGATACAGTCGCTTTTCGGTCGTTGCGGGCGGAATGACCCTCCAACCCGCGACGACTGGCAGGCAGGAGGCTGCACTACCCTGCGTCCGGAGCCCGAAGGCAACTGGAGGTCGGAAGACGCGGAGGCGACCGGCGCCTCGGGCGTCTTCAGTCGCCACTCGGCAGCCGGGCCAAATCGTCACATGACCCTGCAACCTCGCGGGCTGCCTGCGCGTAACACTGGCAGGCTTTGCGCCGAAGGAGGGTCAATTCATGGCGTCCACCAAGGTCCTGGCCGCGGCCGGGCTCGGCCTTGCGGTATCCGCATGCGGCTACTCCAGCACGACGGAAGTCGTGCGGGCGCCGCCCGCCGCTGTCGTGTACTCGGCACCCGCACCCGTGACGACGACGTATGTCACCCCGGCGCCGGCAGCCACCGCCTATGTCACGCCGGCACCGACAGTGGCCGTCGTCCCGCCCGCCAGAACCCCGCCCGCCAGCGTCGAAGCCTTCCGTGACGAGTACGGCTTTCGCTATGATGGCCAGGGGAACCGGCTCGACCGCAACGGCAACTTCATCAGCCCGTACTCCACCCGTCCCTGAACGACCGTACGGCGCTGTCCAAAGACTCGCGCGGCGCGCTCTCGGGCTGGCGAACGCGCCGCCGACGCGGCCCGGACGGGTCCGCCCAAAACGAAATGGACAGCGCATCATCTGCAGATTCGAAGGGTGGGTGATCTGGGCGCCATGAGGGCCCCACTGGCTCGAAGTCGGGCGCTACGCCGCGCTTGAGCCGCATTCGATCACGCCGTGGACGCATTCCATCCGACGCGATCACATCCGGCACCAAGGGTCGCATTGCTTGATCTCGAGGCGATCGATGGCGGCAGGATGGCATGCTTGACAGCACCGCACGCGACCAGAATCCGCCTCGCCTTCGCCCCATCATCCCGCCATGCTGCCGTTTCGGGCGTACATCGCATAGAGTAGCGGCCACGCATGGCACAACAACGGGTTCAGCGGCGGCTTGCAGCCATCCTGGCCGCCGACATCGCGGGCTACAGCCGGCTCATGGGTCGCGACGAGGCCGGCACGGCGCGGCAGCTGCGCGATCACCTGGCGGCCGTCCGCGCCGTCATCGAGCGGCACGACGGCCGCATCGTCAAGACCATGGGCGACGGCCTGCTCATCGAGTTCCCCTCGGCGGTCGCCGCCGTCGAGGGCGCGATCACCCTGCAGCGGCGGATGCAGCGCCGCAACGCCCGCCAGCCGGCAGACCGACGCATGCTGTTTCGCATCGGCGTCAATCTCGGCGATGTCCTGGTGCACGGCGACGACATCCTGGGCGAGGGCGTCAATGTCGCCGCACGCCTGGAAGGCCTCGCGGCGAGCGGCGGCATCTGCCTGTCGCAAGCCGTCTACGAGCAGGTCAAGGGCAAGATCGACGCGCGATTCCGCGATCTCGGCAGCCACCGGCTGAAGAACATCGCCGAGCCCGTCCGGGCATACGCCGTCGAGAACGGCACGAGCCCGTCGGGGATCGCCGCGGCAGCCCTGCCCTTGCCCGACGAGCCGTCGATCGTCGTGCTGCCGTTCGCCAACCTGAGCGAGGATCCCGAGCAGGCATTTCTCGCCGACGGCATCTCGGAGGATCTGACGACGGCCCTGTCCCGGCTGCGCTGGCTGTTCGTCATCGCTCGCAACTCGGCCTTCGCCTACAAGGACAGGAGCGTCGATGTCCGCTCGATCGCCCGCGAGCTCGGCGTCCGCTATGCGCTCGAAGGCAGCGTCCGCCGGGCGGGAGAGCATGTCCGAATCACCGCTCAGCTGGTCGATGCCGAGAAAGGCGGCCATATCTGGGCCGAGCGGTACGACCGGCGGATGGACGACATCTTCGCCGTCCAGGACGAGATCACCGGCAACATCGTCGCCTCCATCGAGCCGCATCTCTACGCGCGCGAGGGCTATCGCGCCGCCTCCAAGCCTCCGGAGAACGTCGACGTGTGGGGCCTGGTCGTCCGGGCGATCACGCTCGTCAACCAGTTCGGCCGCCGCGAGAACGAGGAGGCCCAACGCCTGCTGCACCGCGCGCTCGCGATCGATCCGCGCTATGCGCGCGCTCACGCGATCCTGAGCTGGGCGCTGTGGTGGGCGACGCTTTATCACTACATCGAGGACCGCGACGCCGGATACGAAGAGAGCGCCCGGCATGCCCAGGAGGCGGTCAAGCAGGATGCGAACGAGCCTTGGGCCCGGCTGATGCTGGGCCTCAACCTCAGCACATCGGGCCAGCACGACCGCGCCCTGGCCGAGCACGAGGCAGCGCTCGCGCTGAACCCCAACTTCGCCCTCGGCCGCACCACCTATGGATGGGCGCTGCTGCGAGCCGGCCGCTACGACGAGGCGATCGCGGAGACCGCCAAGGCGCTGCGCATGAGCCCCCTGGATTCCTTCTCCGGGCTCTACACGACGATCCACGGCCTGGCCCTGCTGGGCGCCCGCCGCTTCACCGAGGCGCTGCCCCACCTGCGCGCGTCGGTCGCCGCCGATGCGGAGTTCGCCGGCCACTACAACGCCCTGATCAGCTGTTGCGGCCACCTCGGCCTCGGCGACGAGGCCGCCGAGTTCCTGACCCGCCGCAACCGCGTCGGCCCGCCGCTCAGCGTGTCGGTGCTGCGCCACAACCTGCGCCGCTTCGCGCACGGCGAGGTCTTCGCCGAGGGTCTGGCGAAGGCCGGGGTGCCTGAATAGGCGACGATCGCCGGGCATTCACCGGGCAAGGGGCCGGCGCCGGTCGGGCGCGTCTGGCAGACTGTCGACCCAGGTGGTATCGATGGGCCGGGGGACTACTCGGTCATGATCACGACATCGACATCGACGCTGCGGCGCCTCGCCTGGCTGCGCCGCAATCGCTGCGGCGCCCTGCTGGCCGCGCTCTTCCTGTTCATTCTCGCGGACCCGGCCTTCGCCCGGGCAACCATCAGCGTCGCCTTTCTCCTGCTGGGCGTCGTGGCCATCGTCGCGCTCGCGCTGTTTCCCTTCCGCGCCTGGCTGTTCGCCACCTGGTCCGCCCTGCTGCTCCTGATGGTGGCGGCCGAGACCCTGGTCGCGATGCGCACCGGCATACGCTGGTTCGCGCCGCTCGGCTTCGCCTCGACGGCAACCTTCACCGCCATCGTCATCGTCGAGCTGCTGCGCTACGTCATGGATTCGCGGCCGATCACCGCCGACAAGGTCTTCGCGGCCGTCTCGGCCTACGTGCTGCTCGCGGTCATGTTCGCGACGCTGTTCTCGCTCCTGCAGGTCAACCAGCCGCATGCCTTCCACGTCCATTCGGTCAACGAGCCGGACGGCAAGCTCGGCTGGTCGGCCCTCATGTACTTCTCGTTCACGGTGCTGACGTCGACCGGGTTCGGCGAGATCACGCCGACGACCCATCAGGCGCGCAGCCTGATCGTGGTCGAGCAGGTGCTCGGCGTCATGTACGTGGCCTTCCTGATCGCCCGGCTCGCCAACCTCTATCAGGAGCGACGGCGGGATTGAGGCCAGGCCAGATCGGCTCGACAGGCGCGATAGACCTCATGCTCTTCCGGACCGCCAGCGTCCCGGGAGAGCGTGAGCGACGGCCTACGCAATCGCGTCGGCGAGGTCGCCCATGGTGCGTACCAGGATGTCCGGCTGATGCGGGGTGATGCCGAACGGCCTGGCGCGGCGGTCGATGAAGGCGGTGCGCATGCCGGCCGACTTGGCGCCGATGCAATCGAAGGCGTGATTGGCGACGAACAGGATCTGATCCACCGGAACGCCGACCAGCTCCGCCGCCTTGGTATAGGTTGCGACATGCGGCTTGAAGGAGCTCGCCTCGGCGACCGAGATGACGCGGTCGAACGGGATGCGGTGATGCGCCTTGGCGGCCTCCAGCATGTCCGGGTCGCCGTTGGACAGCACGACGAGCCTGTAGCGCGACTGGAGGCGCGCGAGCGCCTGGGGTACCTCCGGGAAGGGCTGGAGCTTCTCGATCTCGCCGACCAGATACCGGACCTCGTCCATCGTGTACGGGATGCCGGCGCGGTCCATCACGTGGGCGACCGCGCGATGGCCGATCTCGCGGTAGGGCGTGTGCTCGCGATGCAGCAACGCATCGATCATCGAGTTCTCGAAGTGGGTGCGCCGCCACCAGGTGACGAAGGAGTCCGGCCTGCCCTTCCATCCCTTCTTTGCGAGGAACGGCGTCGCCACCGCCGTCAGCCCGCCCTGCATGTCGACCACCGTGCCGTACTGGTCGAACATGCAGACCTTCACGCCGTTACGGATCAGGTCATGGTTCATGGCGGTCTCGTCCGCAGAGGGAAAACTCAGGAAGCCGCCTTCTTCCCGGCCGACGGCGGCGTCACGACACGACGACCGACCAGCGGCGCGTTGCGGATGGAATCGAGATTGACCTCGGGCATCGCCATGCCGAGGGAACGCAGGACGCCGTTGGCCAGGTCGTTGTAGCTCGCGAAGTTGCGGCGCAGCCGGCTGCGCCACACCGGCATGCCGCCGTTGGAATGCAGCTCGTAGACCGATTCGCGCTGGTCGAGCGCCGAGCCGACATGATCCCAGGCCATCTGCAGGAGGGCCGAGCGCTGGGCGGCCGTGTACCCGCCGCCCTCGAACGATTCGGCCAGCCCGGCCGCCAGAGCCGGATCGGCGAGGTCGCGGTCGGTCGGCGCAACGACCAGCGAGGAGCCCGGCAGGATGCGCAGGATCTCGCTCACCAGCGGCCGCGCCTTCAGCATCGCCAGGCTGCCGGCAGCCAGGTGGGCATGATTGGGCGAGCAGTTGCCCTCCGGCATGAGCTCCGGGTCGCGCTCGGCGGCGACCTGGCAGCTGCGCACGGTCTGCACGGCGGTGACCAGGTCGAGCAGGTACTCGATGGTCTGGTCGTGCGCGACGAGCCCCATGGCATCGGCGCAGGCGAGCGCCAGGCCGAGCGTGAACTCGGCCTTCGACAGCCAGCAATAGAGCTGGTGCCAGAGCAGCCAGCGCGCCACCGGCTCGGCCATCGGCTCGACGAGGAACACGCGTTCCCACGGCACCAGAACCTCGTCGAGCCACATCTGGCCGTCGAGCTCGTCGAAGCGGTTGCTGAGCGGCGCCGAGAACGGGTTGGCGTCGCGCGCCGAGGACTTGCGGCAGATCACCGTGACGCCTGGTGCGCTCACGGCCACCGTGAAGGTCGCCCGATGGCCCTCGAAATCGACGCCGTTGAGCGCGCCGATGTAGACGTCCTCGGCATAGGCCGGGCTGGTGTGCATGCCGATCTTGCCGCTGACCACCATGCCGGCATCGGTCTGCCGCACCATCCTGAGCGACGAGCGCTGGGCCGGATCGGCGCGCAGGCGGAAGCCGATCGGCGCCGCACCCGAGGCAAAGGTGAGGAAGCGGCCGGTGCGGGCGATCGCCGCGCGCTGGGCCTCGGCGTTGGCGACCTGCTGCGGCGACGCATTGCGCAGGCAGACCGCGTGCAGCACGCCGAGCGCGATCATGTGGCCATAGGCCGGCGTGTGGGTGATGTTGCCGGCGCTGAGGAAGGTGGTTGCCGCAAAGCTCCGCCCCATGCGGACCAGGTCGTCGGCGGTCTTCGGCACAAGGTAGCCGAGCGGGGTTCGCGCGCCGCCCTGGCAGGGCGGCGTCAGCAGCCTGTCCTGCCAGTCCGGGTCGAGGTGCCGGTCGTACCAGGCGACGTATTCCTCCACCATCGCCCGGGTCGCCGGATGGGTCGTGACATCGTCGACCTGCCCGTCGCCCAGAACGAATACGCGACGGCCGTCGCGCAGGCTGGCGCGGTACTCGGCACCCGTTCGCATCGCCGCCATGGTCAGGCTCCGTTGGTCGCCTTGCCGGCCGATTGCAGGGCATGCCACACGCGATCGCTGGTCGCCGGCATGTCGAGCTCGCCGACGCCCCGCTCGGCCAGCGCATTCATGATGGCGAGCATGATCGCCGGCATCGCGCCGACGCAGCCCGCCTCGCCCGCGCCCTTGACGCCCAACGGATTGGTGGCCGTCGGGACCGGGTTGCTGACGATTTTCATGCTGCACATCGTGTCGGCGCGCGGCATGGCGTAGTCCATGAAGCTCGCCGTCAGAAGCTGGCCGGAGCCCGGATCGTAGACCACCCGTTCCATCAGGATCTGGCCCAAGCCCTGCGCCACGCCGCCGTGGATCTGGCCGGCCAAGGTCAGCGGGTTGATCACCGTGCCGACATCGTCGACCACGAGATAGGAGAGCAGCGCCACCTCGCCGGTGTCGGGATCGACCTCGACCTCGCAAACATGGCAGCCGTTGGGGAAGGTGTCGCGCTTGGGCGCGTAGGTGGCGTCCTCGTAGAAGCCGGGCTCGACGCCGGGCGGCAGGCGGGCCGGCTGGAATGCCGCCATGGCGACCTGCTTCAGGGTGAGGCTGCGGTCGGTACCGACGACGGAGAACCTCGCATCGGCGAAGGCAATGTCGGCCTCGGCCGCCTCGAGCAGATGGGCGGCGAGCCGCTTGCCCTTGGCGACGATCTTCTCGGCGGCGAGGCTCAAGGCGGTGCCGCCGGTCACCATCGAGCGCGAGCCGTTGGAGCCCATGCCGAAGGCCACGCGATCGGTATCGCCATCGATGAACTGCACGTCGCCCGGCGCGATGCCGAGCTTGTCGTGCAGGATCTGCTTGAAGACGGTCTCGTGGCCCTGGCCATGGGTCTTGGTGCCCATCAGCATCATGGCGGTGCCGCTCGGGTTGAAGCGGATCTCGGCATATTCCGGCGTCGGTCCGGCGGCCTGCTCGATGGCATTGGCGAGACCGATGCCGCGCAGCTTGCCGTTGGCGCGCGAGGCCTCGCGCCGCTTGGCAAAGCCTGCGTAGTCAGACGCCGCGAGCGCCATGTCCATGTTCTTCTCGAACTCGCCGCAATCGTAGAACGGCCCGAGCGGCGCCTTGTAGGGCAGCTTCTCCTTGGCGATGATGTTGCGGCGACGCAGCTCGATCGAATCGATGCCGAGCTCCTGCGCCGCCACCTCGACGATGCGCTCGATCAGGTAGGCCGCCTCGGGCCGGCCGGCGCCGCGATAGGGGGCGGTCGGGTTGGTGTTCGACAGCACCGCATCGATCGTGACGTGGGCGGCGGGGATGTCGTAGACGCCGGTTACCGTGCCGATCTGGCCGAACGGCGTCAGCAGCTGGCGGTCGGAGGCGATGTAGGCACCGATGCTGGCCAGCATGTGCAGCCGGAGCCCGAGAATCCTGCCGTCGGCCGCGAGCGCGAGCTCGATGTCGCCGATGTTGTCGCGGCCATGCTCGTCGGCCATGATCACCTGAGAGCGCTCGCAGCTCCAGCGCACCGGCCGGCCGACCTTTTTTGCCGCCCACAACGTCAGCCGATGGTCGACATACTGCCAACCCTTGGCGCCGAAGCCGCCGCCGACGTCCTGGCAGACGACACGGACTTTGCTCTCCGGCACCTTGAAGATCATGTTCGCCAGCATGTTGCGAACGCGGTGCGGGTAGTTGACGTCGGCATAGAGCGTATAGCGATCGTCGCCGGCATCGTAGGTGCCGATCGAGCCACGCGGCTCCATGTACTGGGCATGCACGCGGGTGATGACGTAGCGGCGGCGCACGATGTGCGCCGCGCGCGCGAATGCCTCGTCGGTCGCCTTGCGATCGCCCCGCTCCAGAGTGTGGGAGATATTGTCCGAATTCTCGTCCCACACCCGCGGCGCGCCCGGAGCGGCGGCGGCGCCGACCTCGGTAACCGACGGCAACGGCTCGTAGTCGACCTCGACCAGCTCGGCGGCGTCCTTGGCCTCGTCGAGAGTGTGCGCGATCACCAGCGCCACGGGATCGCCGACATAGCGCACGCGATCGACCACAAGGGCCGGCCGTTGCGGCGCGAACATCGGCGAGCCGTCCCGCTTCTTGCGCGGCATGCCGGCCTTCGGCATGCCGAGCCCGTCGGCGGCGTAGTCGGCGCCGGTGAAGATGGCGATCACGCCCGGGGCGCGCGACGCCACCTCGGTCGAGATCGAGCGGATCGCCGCATGGGCGTGCGGCGAGTGCACGAACACGGCGTAGGACTGACGCGCCAGGCTCTGGTCGTCCTGGAAGCGCCCCTTGCCGGTCAACAGCCGCACGTCCTCGAATCGCCGCACGGGCTGGCCGATGCCGAACTTCATCATCGCGTCGTCCTTCTTTCTACACCTTCGCCCCAGCAGAGTTGGCGAGGAGAAGAGTGCGTACCACCATCACATGAAGCGGCTGGTGATCGTGCCCAGCGGGCCATAGTCGATGTGGAACACGTCGCCCGACCGCGCCTCGACCACGCCTGTGAACGAGCCGCCGAGGATGAACTGACCTGGCTCCAGCGCGATGTCGAACGGCGCCAGCTTGTTGGCGAGCCAGGCGACGCCGTTGGCCGGATGATTGAGCACCGCCGCGGCGACGCCCGACTCCTCGATGACGTTGTTACGATGGCAGAGCACCGACACCCAGCGCAGGTCGACGTCCATTGGCTTGAAGGGCCGGCCGCCGATGATCAGCGCCGCATTGCCGGCATTATCGGCGATGCTGTCGAGCACGCAACGCGGCTTGCCGGTGTCGGGGTCGACGCGGTGGGTGCGGCCGTCGACGATCTCGGCGGCCGGCACGATGTAGTCGGTCGCGCTCAGCACGTCGAAGATCGTGCAACTAGGGCCCGCGAGCCGGCGGCCGATGACGAATCCAAGCTCGCACTCGAGGCGCGGCTGGATGAAGCGGCTCATCGGAATCTCGGCGCCGCCCGAATAGAACATGTCGGCCAGCAGCGAGCCGTAGTCGGGCTCGTCGATGTTGGCCTGGCGCTGCATGGCCCGCGAGGTGAGCCCGATCTTGTGGCCCTTGATCTCGTTGCCGGCTGCGACCTTGAGCGCCACCCAGCGGCGCTGGACCGCATAGGCGTCGTCGACGGTGAAGCCTTCGTACTGGACGGACGGCGGCCTGATCCTGTGCCGGCCCTTCTCCGCCGCGTCGTAGGCGCGGGCGATCACATCGATGGTTGCCGAATCGAGCATCAATCTCCCTGGGTTTTCTTGATTGCCTCCCCAGCTTCGCTGGGGAGGTGTCGCCGTCTTACGGCGACGGAGGGGTCATGGGCTCGAGGCTCATGCCCCCGCCGTCCGCGACGACGCAGACACCTCCCCAGAAAAGCTGGGGAGGTGTTTCGACACTCAGCCGACGACGGCGGTGAAGTCGGCCTGGACCAGGGCACGGCTGTCGGGCGGCAGGGTCAGCGTGTGGCGCGCGGGGCGCGCCTCGGGGTCGGGAAACATCTTCACCCATTCGCCGTTCAGCGCCGCGCGCTGCGCCGCCGGGTTCTTTACCCAGAAGGTGATCTTGATGATGTCGTCGACCGTCGCGCCGGCAGCCTCGACATCGTGCCGGATGTGTGTGAACACATTGGCGACCTGCTGCTCCAGCGATTCCGGCAGGTCACGCGTCCCCGGATTGGTGCCGCCGATCACGCTCGACATGATGACGTTGCCGATCCGGCTGGCATTGGGGATAGGATTCTCGTGGCGCGGCAGCTTGCCGTTCACGCTCTTGCGCTTGGCCATGGTCGCGATCACTCCGCCGGCACTTTGTCTTTGCGGAAGGTCGGAACGCCCTGCGTGCGGTCCTCGAGCGCCTCGGCGCCCTCGGTCGGCAGCACCTTGACGAAGTTGAGCGCGCCGTCGATGTCGCCTTCCCAGACCTCGCGCGGCAGGTCGTAGACGAACTCGACGCCGTAGCCGTTGGGATCGTGGATGTAGAGGCTGTGGGTCATGCCGTGCTCGACGCGGCGGTCGAACTTGACGCCCTTGGCCTGCAGGTAGGCCAGATGCTTCAGCCACGAGTCGCGATCCGGCATGGTGATGGCGATGTGGTTGACGGCCACGGGCATGCCGAACATGGCCCAGTCCTTGGGCGGCGCCGGCAGGTCGCGGTTCTCGACCAGGGCGATGTCGTGGTGGTGGCTGTCGCCGTTCTCGCGCACGCCGCTGTAGAAGCGCATCTTCGGCGGATTGGGCCGCTGCGCCGTCGGCTTGATCTCGCCGACCTGGCGGAAGCCAACGATCTCCGTCCAGAAGTGATGCGACTCCTCGATATCGCGGACATTGAGCACCAGGTGATTGATGCCCCTTGGCGTAACTGGCTTGTCCATGTCTCGGTCCCTCCCGGGTTGGGGTTCCTCCGCACCTGATCGTGCGATCCGTTCTTACGGGCGCCGATGATACCGCCAAACGACGGCAAGCGCTCGCCTGCCGTGCTGGTCTGCAGACCAAGCGCAATCGACACGCCCCTGCTTCGCCGACGGCGATCCTAGCGACCCGGCCAGCATACCGAAACGATCAATCGAGGCATGAGAGGCATAACCTGGAATTATGCAGCTGAGCCCGTCCCGGCACCCAGCGGGAACGCGACAAGGGCGCCTGCAGCGCCGTCCGGCGCGGGATTGGCCCTGCGCAGATCCTCGACGATCGTTCCGAAATCGATGCCGTAGGCAGTCTCGAGCAGCGTCGCCCGCTCGGCCAGGGTAGCCCACGCGAGCTCGCCGGCGCCGGGAGGCATTCCCACGACGACCGTGCTGTAGGTCTCGCCGACCGGAATCTTCAGGACGCGGCCGGCAAAGCTTCGGCCGATACGCTCGACGAAGAGATCGAACTGGACATCGAAGCTCCAGAGATGGATGAGCGCCGGGCCGCTGCCCGTCAGCGCCGCCCGACAATCGTCGAAGAATTCCTGCGAGTAGAGGTGCGCAGGCGTGCCCAGCGCGCCGCAGATATCGAGCAGCAGCACATCGGCGCTGCCCGGATGATCGCGCAGGTATCGAGCGCCGTCGCCCTGTATGACCTCCAGCCGGTCGTCGTCGTCCGGCAGCAGGAAATGGCTGCGGGCAACGGCGATAACGTCGGCATCGATCTCGACCACCCGGGTGCGGATGCCGGGGACGAAGCGGTGCAGGAATTTCGGCAGGGACCCGCCGCCCAGCCCGACCGTCAGCACGTCCCGCGCGCGCGGCGCGAACAACAGGAAGCTCATCAGGACGCGGCTGTGAGGATGGACGAGCTCGAACGGCTGGGCGATGCGCATCGAGGATTGGCTGATCGGCGTACCGAGATGCAAGGTGCGCAGCCCGTCTTTCTCGATGATGCCGATATCCCCTTTCACGGGGACATGGTTCTTGTTCAGTTGCAACGACCGGCGGTAGCTGGCGGCCGCCTCGGTCAGCCTGCCGAGCGAGCGCAGCACCGTGCCATTGTCGGTGTGGAATTCGGGGTTCCGCGGCAGCAAGGAGACCGCCTTGGCCTGGCTCGCCGCCGCCTCCTCGAGGCGGGCGAGGCGGAACAGCGCCAGCCCACGCCGGTTGTGCCCATGGGCATGGTCGGCCTTCATCGCGAGGACCTGATCGTAGTGCGCCAGCGCATCCTGGTAGCGCTTCGCCTGGAAGTGGACATTGCCGCACCCGTAGATCGCCTCGTACGAATCGGGCCTGAGCGCCCGCGCCCGCTCGTAGCTCGACAGGGCGTCGTCGGGACGGCCCAGCTCCAGCAGGACGTTGCCGCGGTTGATATGGGCCTCGGCCAGATCGGGCTTGAGCGCGATCGCCTTGTCGTAGTGCGCGAGCCCGTCCTGCGGACGACCGCTCCTCGCGAGAAGATTGCCGTAGTTGAACAGCGCCCCGACATCGTTGGGGCGCTGTCGCAGGGCCGAACCGAGCAGGTCGCGCGCTTCCGCGATACGGCCCTGCTGGAGGCGCACCACGCCCATCACGTAGGTGGCGTCGAACTGATCGGGCTGAGACCCGAGCACGGCGCGGCAGGCCGATACCGCCTTGTCGAGCTCGCCCTTCTGGAGCGCTCGCCAGGCGCGGTTGATCAGCTGGGCCGGAGTCTTCTTGCCGGATTGCGCCGACGGCAGATAGTTCTTCATCGCCTGTCCAATCTACGGGCAGTCCGCACAATCGTCGCCCAGAATCCCTCGGCGCCCTGCGAAATGATGCGCCAATCCCGCCGTCGTCGGAGACGATTCCGTCGACATCGCGAGGGCGTCGCGGCACTGTTGGCGGCGCCGCGTCGATTCGCCGGAGCCCGCACATTTTCACGCTTTATCTCGCGCTCGGCGCAATGTTCGTGCAGCAGACCTTCGCGACCGTCGGCCGCTCGACGGTGCCGCTGATCGCCGCCGCCATCATCGCGGATCTGAAGATCGATCCGGCGCTGGTCGGTGTCTACCTCGCCATCGGCTCGGTGGCGGGCTTCCTGACGACGCTGGGATGCGGCGGGTTCATCCTGCGCTACGGCGCCATGCGCATGACCCAGGTCGGCATGGCCGCCCTCGGACTCGGCCTCGCCGTGATCGCCGTCGGCTGGCTGCCGCTGTTCGCCCTCGGCGCCATGGTCGCCGGCCTCGGCCAGGCCGTGTCGACGCCGTCGAGCTCGCATCTGCTCGGTCGCCTGTCGCCGCCGCGGCTGGCGCCGCTGGTTTTCTCGATCAAGCAGACCGGCGTGCCGGCCGGGCTGATGGTGGCCGGCATCGTGGCGCCCGCCCTGGTCGCCATGGCGGACTGGCGCACCGCGATTCTCCTGATCGCCCTCGTCTGCGGCCTCTGTGTCGTCGCGCTGCAACCGCTGCGCGCCCGCTTCGACGTCGACCGCAATCCCGGCCACCCGCTGTCGCCGGCCGACATCCGCGCCAACGTGGCGAGCGTGGTGCGCGATCCGGCGCTGCGCGCCCTCTGCCTGGCGATGTTCAGCTTCGTCGGGCTTCAGTCGCTGTTCACCGGCTTCTTCGTGCTCTACCTGGTGCGCGGCCTGGGCTACGACCTCGAGCGGTCGGGGCTGGTGTTCGCCATCGCCGTCGCCGTCGCCGTGCCGGCCCGCATCGGTTGGGGCTGGCTCGCCTCGCGCTTCGTCCGGCCGGCCGTGCTGCTTGCCTGGCTCGGCATCGGGATGGCCGCCGCCGCGGTGCTGACCGCCCTGATCGACCCGGCCTGGCCGACCTGGGCGGCGATCCTCGTCGCCACCCTGCTCAGCGTCACCGCGGTGAGCTGGCACGGCGTGCTGCTGGCCGAGGTCGCGCGACTCTCGCCGGTCGGGCGGATCGGCGCCACCACCGGCGCGGTCCTGGCGTTCGGCGACGCCGGCTCGCTGGTCCTGCCGCTGCTGTTCAGCGCCGCCCTCGCCCTCACGGGCGGTTACGATGTCGGGTTCCTGATCGGAGCGGCACTCGCGCTCGCCGTGGGCCTGCGCGGTCTTTGGCAACGCTACATGAGATAGAACCGACCCGCGTCGTAAAGTCAGCGCTAACGGCAGGCGCGCTCCCGGCCACGAGCCTCAGGCGGCCGGCTCGAGAATCATCGACGCCGCTTTCTCGCCGATCATGATCGAGGGCGCATTGGTGTTGCCCGATGTCAGCGTCGGCATGATCGAGGCGTCGGCGACGCGCAGGCCGTCGATGCCATGCACGCGCAGGCGTGCGTCGACCACCGCCATCGGGTCGTTGCCCATCTTGCAGGTCCCGACCGGATGGTAGGTCGTCTCCGCGACCTGCTTCACCCAATCGATGATCTCGTCGTCCTGGCGACGCTGGGCGCCGGGTGCGACTTCACTCACCTGGAGCGGCGCCATCGCCGGTGCCGTCATGATGGAGCAGGCGATGCGCACGGCGCGCACGGTGAGCTCGGCATCGATCGGCGCCGACAGGAAGTTGAAGTTGATCGCCGGCGGCCGGCGCGGATCGGCCGAGACGGCGTGGATGCTGCCGCGGCTTTCGGGCCGCATGACGTGGGCGTAGCAGGTCATGCCGGATTGACGGGCGATCCGTGGCCCGCGCGGGCCGGGCTCGGTGAACATCGGCACCCAGCCGAGCAGCAGGTCGGGCGCCTCGAGCCCCTCGCGCGAGCGCACGAAGGCGCGCAGCGGCGCCCCCACCATGCCGAGCAGGCCCTTGCCGGTGACGGCATAGCGCAGCGCCTGCCAGACCAGGCCGAGGCCGCGGCCGCGATCGTTGAAGGTGATGCCCCTGGTGCCGATCGCCCACCGGGTGCGCGGCGCGTAATGATCGCGCAGGTTCTCGCCGACGCCGGGCAAGGCATGGCGCACCGCGATGCCGAGCCCTTTGAGGCGCTCGGGCTGGCCGATGCCCGAGAGCTCGAGCAGTTGCGGCGAGTTGACCGAGCCGCCGCTGACCACGACCTCGCGGCCGGCGCGCGCCTCGCGCGGTACGCCGCCGACGGCATAGCGCACGCCGACGCAACGGCGGCCGTCGAGCAGCAGGCTGTCGGCGACCGCGCCGGTCTCGATGCGCAGGTTGGGACGGTTGCGGATCGGCGCCAGGTAACACTGCGCCGTGCTCATGCGACGGCCGGACGAGATCGTCGCCTGGCTCATCGCGATGCCGTCCTGGCGCGCGCCGTTGTAGTCCGGGTTGTGCGGGATGCCGACCTCGCCCGCCGCCTCGATGATGGTGGCGAAGATGCGGTCGCGCGGCTCGGGGTTGGTGACGCGCAGCGGCCCGTCGCGTCCCCGGAAGGCGTCGTCGCCGCCGCCCTGGTAGCTTTCCATGCGCTTGAAGTGGGGCAGCACGTCGGCATAGCTCCAGCCGCGATTGCCGAGCTGGGCCCAGGTGTCGTAGTCGTGCGATTGCCCGCGCACGAAGGCGAGCCCGTTGATGGCGCTCGACCCGCCCAGAAGGCGGCCGCGCGGCACCGGCAGACGGCGGCCGTTGGTGCCGGGCTCGGGCTCGGCGCTGTAGAGCCAGTTCGCGGCGGGATTGGTCAGCAGGCGGGCGTAGCCGACCGGCAGTCGCGACCACGGGTTGCTGGCGGGGCCGGCCTCGAGCAGCAGTACCTTGTTGCGCGGATCGGCCGACACGCGGTTGGCCACCACCGCGCCGGCCGATCCGGCACCGACGACGATATAGTCGTAACCCTCTGCCTCGCTTGCCGGCACGCCCTTCCTCCCCACGAACGCTCTCGACGAGACATTCCGATCAAACGCTTCTCCCGCGCAAGGGCGGACACCGAGATTCATTTTCCTGCCCGCTTCGCGGGCCGGCAACGTGGCGACGGAAAGGAGTTCCGACCTACCTGAAGCGGTAGCGGAGACCGCATTAGGGCGCGCCCTGCATGATGGTCTGCGTCCGCTTGAACTCGACGTTCTCGCCGCTTACTGAAGCTCCGTTCGCGCCGCGGAAGCATATACTCGAAATCGCGGGCGCCGCAGCGGCTCTCGGGTTACCCGCTTCGTCCGGTCCTCTATCTGCCCAAGGAACGATTGTCATGACCATCGCCCAGCTCGACTCCCTGGTTTCCCTCTTGCGGTCGCGGCCTGCCCCCGCGGTGCCGGTCGTCGCCGAGGCGCGCGCGCGGTTCGAGAAGATGGCCGACTTCCTCGGCGGTGCGCCGGATGCCAAGTGCGAGAAGGTCGATGCCGGCGGCATTCCGGCGGAATGGGTGGCGGCTCCCGGCCACGATCCGCAGCGCGCGATCCTTTACCTGCATGGCGGCGGATACGTCATCGGCTCGCTGGCGACGCACCGTCGCCTGGCCTACGACATTGCCGCCGCCTGCGGCGCGCGGGTCCTGCTGATCGACTACCGGTTGGCGCCCGAGCACCCCTTCCCGGCCGCGGTCGAGGATGCCGCCAGGGCGTGGCGCTGGCTGCTGCAGCAGGGCTTCTCGCCTAGCCGCCTGGCGATCGCCGGCGATTCGGCGGGCGGTGGTCTCACCATCGCTACCCTGGTCAACCTGCGCGACCAGAAGCTCGGCCTGCCGGCCTGCGCCGTGGCGATCTCGCCGTGGGTCGACCTCGAAGGCCTGGGCAACAGCATGGTGACCCGCTCGGCCCAGGATCCGATGGTCCAGAAGGACGGCCTGAAATGGTTCGCCGCCCAGTATCTCGGCAACACCTTGGCGACGACACCGCTCGCCGCCCCGCTGCACGCCGACCTCGCGGGCCTGCCGCCGATCCTGGTCCAGGCCGGCACGGCGGAGACGCTGCTCGACGACGCGACGCGGATCGCCGAGAAGCTGCACACGGCGGGCGTCGACGTGCGGCTGGCGATCTGGCCGAACATGCTGCACGTCTTCCCGCTGTTCGCGCCGATCCTGTCGGAAGGACGCGACGGGTGCCTGGAGATCGGTGGCTTCATCCGCAGCAAGTGCGCTTGAGGCGCGCGCCACCTTTGCCGGCGTGCCGCGTTGACCTTGGCCTGGACTGAACAGAGAGCGAGCATGCCCGGTCGATTCCTGCGTCTGGCCGCCCCGTTCGTGATGGCCGCCGGCCTCGCTGCCTGCGCCAGCGTGACGCTCGCGCCGGTCACGCAGGACACCGCAGGCAAGCAGTTCGCCCCTCCAGCCGAGGGCCAGTCGGCGCTGTACATCTATCGTGAGGGAATCTTCGGCTCGGCCGTTCTGCTTCCCGTCTCGGTCGGCCAGCGCGCCATCGGGGCGCTGGCGTCGGACACGTGGTTCCTGATCGACGTGCCGCCCGGCACCTATGACGTGCGCTGCACGGGCGGCGAGAACACCGACACCCGGACCGTCCAGCTGGCACCGGGCGAGACGCGCTACGTCGAGGCAGCGCTGCGCGCCGGCTTCCTCGCCAGTCGCTGCGCGGTGTTCGAGGTCGCGCCCGAGACCGGGCAGAAGGCTATCCGCGCCGGCAAGCGCGCCCAGGAGATACCCTGACCCGACGGGAGGCTCACTGCCGGCTGCCGGACTCGACCTTGCGCAACGTGAGATCGATGGGTCTGCCGAGGTCGGCCTCGGTTACGAGCCGCGGCTCGGCGAGCTTGAACAGGACCTGTCGGTCGAGCACCAGCCGAGCAGTGAGCGTGAGCTTCCGGCCGGGCGTGGCGCTATCCGTCGGCAGGCGGAGCGTGAAGGGAATCGGCACCGACCAGCCGGTACGCACGACCTGCTCGGCGACGATCTCGCCCGGCGACCCCTTCGACAGATCCAGCAACTGAACCTGCAGCTCGACGCCGCGCGGCGGCGGCGTCTTCTCGACGTAGGTGGCCGACCCGGTGATCGCGACGGCGGGGGGCAACCGATCGCCCAGGCGCGGCAGCAGGTGGCTGGCATGAAAGACCACCGCCTCGCCGTTCTCGTTGATCATGCAGGTGAAACGGAACGGCACCGACGAGCCGTCGCGTCGCTGCCGCATGCCCGTGCCGGTCACCGTGGTGGCGATCTGCTGGTTGCCGATCTTCTCCTCGGTCCGATCGATGGTTACCCATGGCATCCCGTCGAGCGCCACGAACCCGAAGGCCGGATCGGCCTGCCGCGTGTCGAAGCCGATCCTGCCGGCGCAGCGCGATATCGCCGACGACGAGATGCCGCCCGGCTCCTGTCCCATTGCGGGCACGATCGCCATGCCGGCGAGCAGGGCCATAATCGGATACGAAACTTTCATCGACCGGACCACTCCCGGCGCGGACTGTGCCACGAGCAATCCGTCGAGGAAACTGCACAGTGAAGCGCCGCCGGAATCCGTCGACCATAGCCTGCCGCACGCGCAGCACTTCTCGACATCGATTGTGCATCCGGGCCTTGCCCGGCACCCGCACGCGCTGCGTTGCCGGCCGCCCGAGGTCGTAGCGCTAGATGGCGAAGTCCTCCAGCTTCTTGCCGCTCTTCAGAGCGGCAACCATCCATCGCGGCTTCAGGCCGCGACCCGTCCAGGTCTCGCTGCGGTTGGCCGGGTTGCGATACTTCGGCTTCACCTTCTTTCCCTTCAACGCGCTGGCCCGGCTGCCCTTGGCACGACCGTCCATGGCCTGATCGATATCGGCCGTCGTGAGCTTGTACTTCTTCAGCACGGCCTTGAGTTGCTTGATGCCGGGCTTTTCCGTCTGCTTGAGGCTTTCGGCCTTGGCCTGGAGCTCGCGAATTTTCGCTTCGATCGATTTCAGAGAGGCTCGACGCGGCATGTGAAGACTTTCTCGTTTTTGGTGGTGGTCGGGTTGAGCGGGGTTTGTACGACGATCCATAAACCAGCACGCGACGAACCTAATACTGATATCACAGCCACCTCGTCAAACGGCGATTATGTCGATCTGTGCCAGCCTCTTGCCGATTCATCCCATGCGCAGGATGGCGACAAAATCATCGCAGGTGAGAATGGTGCTCGGTATTTTCAATTTCCGGACGCATCCCGGAAGGCATCGATGATCACGGCAGGGCACATTGACGGAGCGAGAAAAACAGTTTCCAATTTGAGCGGGAAGGTGTGCGACGAAAGTCGAATCGCGACGAGTAGACTTGCGGCAACCGACGCTGTCGACGGGAAGGTGAGTTCGATGTCCATTGCCTTGTTGGTACGCAACGGGAGTCGGAACGGCATAGCGTCGACCGGCGACCATCCGGCCTAGAGCCCGCCATGGCAACTTCCCTGGTCAATGGTCTGGGCGGCACTGCCGGCTTCGGCGAAAGCTCGATGCTGCGCCTCGACGACTCGCCCTCGCTGTTCATCGACCTGACCGCGGTGATGCCCGGCGGCCTCAATTTCTTCGGCACCACCTACACGGGACTTTTTCTCAACTACAACGGCAGCGTGACGTTCGGCACGGCGCTCGAGGAGTATACCCCGACCGCCATCACGGCCACGTCCAACATTCCGATCATTGCGCCCTTCTGGGCGGATACCGATACGCGTGGCGGCGCCACGGCAGCGTCCCCCGGCGGCACCTCCACCGGCTCGAATCTGGTATGGTACGATCTCGATGACACGAGCCACACCTTCACGGCCACCTGGGACGACGTCGGTTACTTCAGCCAGCATCTCGACAAGCTCAACGCCTTTCAGTTGCAGCTCGTGGCGGTCGGCACGAACGGCGATTTCGACATCACGTTCCGCTACGAATCCATAAACTGGACGACCGGCGACGCGTCCGGCGGCGATGGCGGGCTGTTCGGTCAGGTGGCCGTCGCCGGGTATTCCTCCGGCGACGGCGAGAACTTCTTCCAGCTGGAGCAGAGCGGAAACCAGGCGGCAATGCTCGCGCTGCCGACCGCCAGCAACAGCTCCACGCCCGGCCTGTTCAGCTTCAGCATCCGCCAGGGCGTTCCCGTGGTCGCGCAGATCGCGATCGCGGCGGCCAGCGCCGACCAGCCGGAAGGCCACGACGGCCTCACAATATACACCTTCACCGTGAGCCTGACCGGCGACACCTCGATCGCGCGAACGGTCTCCTATGCCGTCACCGGCGGCGACGGCGCCAACGCCGCGACGGACAGCGATTTCGAGAACGGCGCGCTGGCCACCGGCACGGTCTCGTTCGGCGTCGGCGATACGGTTCAGACGATCACCGTGAAGGTGCAGGGCGACGCCGAGGTCGAGGCGGACGAGACTTTCCTCGTCACCCTGTCGAACGCGACCGGTGGCGCCGCCCTGGAAACCGACGAGGCCACCGGGACGATCCGCAACGACGACGCGCGCCTCGCTATCGCTGCCGTCGCGGCCGACAAGGCCGAAGGCGACAGCGGCACGACGAGCTTCATCTTCACGGTGACACGCACCGGCGACACCTCGATTGAGCACAGCGCTTCCTACGGGGTCACGGGCCCGGGCAACCATGCCGCCTCGGCCAGCGACTTCGCCGGCGGCGTGCTGCCGACGGGCACCGTCGTGTTCGCCGCTCACGAAGCGGTGCAGACCATCACCATAGCGGTGAACGGCGATGCGGCTGCGGAGCTCGACGAGGAATTCGTCGTCGGGCTGTCGAATGCTTCGGCGGGCGCGCTCATCGAGACGCCGACCGCGACCGGCACGATCCGCAACGACGATCCTGTGACCGTCTCGATCGTCGCCCAGTCGGCCGACAAGCCCGAGGGCGACGGCGGCACGACCATCTACAGCTTCACGCTCATGCTCGACCAGGCGGCAACGACCGACCAGACCGTCGAGTGGGCGGTGACGGGGCACGGAGCGCATCCCGCCGATGCCGCCGACTTCGGCAGTTCGTTCTCTTCGGGGACGATTGCCTTCGCGGCGGGCGAGACGGTCAAGACGCTCGAGATATCGGTCGCCGGCGACGCGGCAGTCGAGCACGACGAAGGCTTCGCGGTCGGCCTGTCCAAGCAGTCATCCGGCTTGGTTCTGGGCACGGCAGCGGCGGCGGGCGTGGTCCGGAACGACGACCGCTCGATCGTCTCGATCTCTGCCTTGACCGGCAAGAATGCCGAAGGCGACAGCGGCACGACGGCCTTCATCTTCGCGGTGAGCCTCGATCAGGCCGGCGTTGCGGACCAGACCGTCGTCTGGAGCGTCGCCGGCGCCGGCCCGCACGCCGCCAATGGCGCCGATTTCGGTGGCGTGCTGCTTGGCGACACGCTGACATTCGTTGCCGGCCAGACCAGCAAGACGGTGACGGTGCTGGTATCGGGCGACGGCACCGTCGAGCACGACGAAGGCTTCGAGGTCGTTCTGTCGAACGAATCGTCCGGCTTGAGCCTGGGCGTCGCAGCGGCTGGCGGCACGATCAAGAACGACGACAAATCGATCGTGTCGATCGCCGAGGCGATCGCGTCGCGGCCCGAGGGCGACAGCGGCACGATTTCCTACGAGATCCCGATCGTTCTCGATCAGGCCGCCGTCACCACCCAGACGGTCGCCTGGGCGGTGACCGGCACCGGCGACCATCCGGCCGACGCGGCGGACTTCAACGGCGCCCTGTCCGGGATCCTGACGTTCGCCCCGGGCCAGGCCAGCGGGATGGTCACGATCACCGTCTCCGGCGACACCAGCGTGGAGTTCGACGAGAGCGCCGTGCTGACGCTCAGCAATTCGTCGGTCGACCTCACGCTCGGGACGTCATCGGCGCTCGGCATCATCCTGAACGACGACATGTCGATCGTGTCGATCGCGGCTCTGTCGGCCAGCAAACCCGAGGGCGACGACGCGACCACGCTCTACACCTTCGCGATCACGCTCGACCGCCCGGGCGTCGTGCCCCAGACGATAAGCTGGACAGTGTCGGGGTCGGGGACACACATGGCCGACGGCGCCGATTTCGGCGGCCTTGCGCCATCCGGCTCGACAAGCTTCGCCGCCGGCGAAACCATCCAGATCCTGACGATTGCGGTCACCGGCGACACCATTGTCGAGCCCGACGAAGGCTTCAAGGTCGCCCTCTCGAACCAGTCGTCGGGCCTGGCGCTGGGAATCGCCGCCGCGACTGGCATAATCCAGAACGACGATTCCGCAACCGTCACGATCGCGGCCGTGACGCCAGCCCAGGCGGAGGGCGACGGCGGCGCCACCGTCTTCGCCTTCGAGATCTCGCTGAGCCAAGCCGCCGTCGGCGGCGAGACGATCGCCTGGTCAGTGTCGGGGGCAGGCGCCCATCCGGCCGACGCCGGCGACTTCGGCGATGCGTCGTCCAGCGGCGCCGTGACCTTCGCGCCAGGCCAAGCCAGTGCCATCGTCAGTATCTCTGTCTCGGGCGATACGATGGCCGAGCTCGACGAGAGCTTTGCGGTCGAGCTCTCCAGCCCATCGTCGGGATTGACGCTCGGCACGTCGACGGCTGTCGCGACCATCCTGAACGACGATACGCCTGTCGTATCGATCGCCGGCGCCGCCGCAATCGGGGCCGAGGGTGATGCCGGAACGAAGGCCTTCACCTTCATCGTCTCGCTCGACCAGGCAGCACCGACCGACCAATCGGTCGACTGGACCGTCACCGGCTCAGGCGCCCATGCCGCGGACGTGGCCGATTTCGGCGGCGTCCTGCCTACGGGCAGCGTGATCCTCACAGCCGGCGAGACCAGCACGACGGTGACGGTGCTTGTTGCCGGCGACACGACCGTCGAGCACGACGAAGCCTTCCTCTTCACCCTGTCGAAGGCCACCAGCGGGCTTGCCATCGGCACGGGCTCGGCGGGCGGAACCATCCTCAACGACGACAAGCCGCTCGTCTCGATCGCCGCTGCCGCCGCCGCAAAGCCGGAGGGTCATGCCGGAACGACGGCATTCACTTTCATCGTGTCGCTCGACCAGGCGGCGACAAGCAGCCAATCCGTCGACTGGACGGTGGCCGGGTCCGGCGCACACCCTGCCGACGGCGCCGATTTCGGCGGATCGATGCCGACTGGCACCGTGATCCTCGCCGCTGGCGAGACCAGCGCGACCGTCACCGCCCTGGTTGCCGGAGACGCGGCCGTCGAACTCGACGAAGGCTTCGAGGTCGTCCTGTCGAACGTGTCGCCTGCGCTGGCGCTCGGTGTGGCAGCGGCCAATGGAAAGATCCTCAACGATGACGCGACGGTATCGATCGCCGCCCTGTCCGCGAGCAAGGCTGAAGGCGACTCCGGCACGATCGAGCTCGCCTTCGAGGTGACCCTGGTCGGCGACAGCACGGTGCAGCACAGCGTTTCGTACGTCGTGTCGGGCTCCGGAGAGCATCCGGCCGACGCGACCGACCTCTCCGGCAGCGCGTTTCCCGCGGGTACGCTCACTTTCGGCATCGGCGAGACGTCCAGGACGATCCTGGTCAACGTCGCGGGCGACACCTCCTTCGAGCCGGACGAGTCGTTGGCGATCGCCCTTTCGGCCCCGTCGAGCGGCCTCACGATCGTCACGGGATCGGCCAATGGCATGATCCTCAACGACGACCCGGCTGGCCCGCCGCCGCCCACGGTGGTGCACAACGACGCCTATGTCGGCCTGTCCGGGCAGCTCGTTCAAATGGGCGCCGCCAACGGGGTCCTGTTCAACGACAGGGGCTCCAACCTTGTCGCGAGCCTGGCGAACGGGCCAGCGCACGGCATGCTGACGGTCAACGCCGATGGCGGCCTCGACTACACCCCGAATCAGGGGTTCACCGGCACCGACAGCTTCCGGTACCTCGCAATGGGCGAAGCTGGCGGCGAGCATCGCACGGTCGATATTCACATCGCCCGTCTGACGGCGAACGCGACCCTCGATCTGTTCTCCCTGACGGCGGAGCAACAGATAGCCATCGCCTATGTGACTTTCTTCGGCCGCGGCGCCGATGCCAAGGGTTTCAGGTATTGGGTCGACGAGTTCGACGCCGGATTGCCCCACCTCGGCGCGGCCGCCGTATTCTCGGCCGTTGCCGACGCCTTTGCCGCCAGCGCCGAGGCCAGAATCCTTTTCCCGTTTCTCGATCGCGCAGAGGGCGCGAGCGACGCCGAGATCGGCGGCTTCCTCGACGCCGTCTACAACAACTTGTTCAACCGCTCGGCCGACGCCGAGGGGTTGGCTTACTGGACCGGGCAGGTCCGCGAAGCCGTCGCTGCGGGCCGGTTCGTGGGCTCGATCCTGGACGACATCGTGGGCGGCGCCCGCAATTCGGAGGCCGGGCAGGACGTCATGACCGTGCTCGGCAAGATCGCGGTGAGCCTGAGCTACGTCCACGACCAGGAGCGATTTCACGCCCCGTGGACTGCCATCGACGATGCAGCGCCGGCAACGGCGCTGCTGGACGGCGTCACCGCCGACCCCCAGACCGTGCTGGTCGGCGTCGTGCAGGCCTACGACCTCGTTCTCGCCAGCCTGGCACGAGCGGACGGCTTCGGCGAGCTGCCTGGCTCGGCATTCTGACCGTACGGGACGGGAGCAGCCGCGAGCGCGGCTGACCGACGCTTCGTCATCGACAGTGTCATCACAAATCCACCACTTTGTCGGCAGATTGACGCGCTACACAGAGTGGCCGGGCGGACGCTCCTGGACGATGTTGCAAATCCGCAACTGAACCAGTTTCAGCGAACGTCTGGAGAACGGCCCGGCTGTGAACGGCCCTAAGCCAAGGTTATAGTGGGCTAGCCCGGGGGTTTTTCTTCAATCATGACGTCCAGTGTCATTTTCATCGATTGGCGGGTGGAAGACCCTCAGTCGATCATCGCGGGCCTGCCGGCCGGCAGCGCCTGGTACATCCTGACCCCCGGCGAGAACGGTATCGAGCAGATCCGGCACATCCTGGCGGAGCACTCGAACCTCGACTCCATCCAGATCGTATCGCACGGAAGCGCCGGCGCCATGCTGCTCGGCAGCGCCGCGGTCGACACGCGAAGCCTCGCGACCCGGGCATCGGCCCTCGCGGAAATCGGCCGCGCCCTGTCGCCGGGCGGGGACCTCCTCCTGTACGGCTGCGACGTCGCAAAGGGCAATGAAGGCCAAGCCTTCGTCGATGCCCTGGCGCGCCTCACCGGCGCCGACGTTGCCGCCTCCACGGACGCGACCGGCGCGGCATCCCACGGCGGCAACTGGACCCTGGAGGCCTCCAGCGGAACGATCGAGGCACCGTCCCTCGGCCCTGTCGGCTATGGTCAGTTACTGGGACCGGCGACGGCGAGGATCGCCCCGACGGTCGCCTTCAAGGCGGAAGGCCTGTCGGGGCTTGCGGCCTTCACCTTCACGGTGACCCGCACGGGCGACCTTTCGGCGGCGCAGTCGGTCTTCTGGTCGGTAAGCGGCGCTGGCCCCAACGGCGCCGTCGCCACCGATTTCGAGGACAACGTCCTGCCGTCCGGCTCGGTGGATTTCGAGGTCGGCCAATCGGTCGCGACGATCACGGTGAATGTCCAAGGCGGTTTCGGGGCGGAACCCTCCGAGGGCTTCGCCGTGACGCTGTCCAACCCGACCAACGGCCTCTCGATCGACGTGAATGCGACGTCTGCCGGGGCGACCATCATCGATGGCCTGGGCAGCGTCTATCGCGCCTCGATCGACCCGATCGCGACGGAGGCGAACGAGTCTTCGGGCGACTCCGCCCTCTCGCCCGACGGTGCGATGGTGGCCTTCGTAAGTCGCGCCACCAACCTGGTGGACGACGACTTCCTCGGCTTCGACGACATCTTCGTCAAAGACCTGACGACCGGCATCGTCACCCGCGTCTCGACTGACGAGCTCGGCGGTGAGGCGAATGGCGAATCCGCGCGACCGGTCTTCTCGCCGACCGGCGGACAGATCGCCTTCTCCAGTTGGGCGAGCAACCTCGTCGCGAGCGACACCAATTTCCAGTCGGACGTTTTCGTCAAGAATCTGTCGACCGGCATCGTCACCCGCGTCTCGACCGACGAGTTCGGTGGCGAGGCGAATGGCTCCTCGTACTGGGCGGTGTTCTCGCCGGACGGGACCAAGGTCGCCTTCGTGAGCTACGCTGACAATCTCGTCGACGACGACGAGAATGGCGCCTCCGACATCTTCGTCAAGACCTTGATCGGCGGCGAGATTCAGCGCATCAGCACGACGTCGTCGGGACAAGAGACCACGGGAGGCAGCGAAGGCGGACCCGCCTCCTACGAACCGACTTTTTCGCCGGACGGCACGAGAGTGGCCTTCGTCAGCGAGGCCGAGAACCTGGTGGCCGGCGACACCAACGACGCGGCCGACATCTTCATCAAGAACCTGACCAACGGCGCCGTCACCCGCGTCACCGTCAACGCGGGTGGAGTCCAGGCGGACGGGCACTCCTACGAGCCCGCCTTCGCGCCCGACGGCGCCAGGGTTGTGTTCACCAGCTACGCCTCGAACCTGGTCTCGGATGACTTCAACGAGGTCTCCGACGTCTTCGTGAAGAACCTGTCGACCGGCGCGGTCACGCGGGTCTCCACGAACGCCGCAGGCGAGGAAGCGGACGGCTACTCGTCGGGAGCGGTGTTCTCGCCCGACGGCGCCAGGGTGTTCTTCGTCAGCACCGCCACGAACCTGGTGGCCGGCGACACCAACAACGCCGCCGACATTTTCGTCAAGGACCTGTTCTCCGGCGCCATCGCCCGCGTCTCCACCACCGCCCTCGGCGGCCAGACATCCCATTCCGGCGATTCCTACCAGCTCGCGATCTCGTCGGATGGCAATCGCCTGTCGTTCACCAGCCTGGCCACCAACCTGGTGACCGGGGACACCAACCTGCATCCGGACATCTTCATCCGGTCCTTCAGCTCGGTCGTGATCTCGGCCCTCGATGCGGTCAAGGCCGAAGGCGACGCCGGGACCAGCTTCTTCACCTTCACCGTAACGCGATCGGGCGACACGACCCAGGCGCAGAGCCTCGTCTGGTCGGTTGCCGGCTCGGGCGCGGATGCGGCCGATTTCGGCGGATCGACGCCCTCCGGCGTCGTGTCCTTCGCCGCGGCCGAGACCAGCAAGACCATCTCGATAGCGGTGTCGGGCGACACAGAGATCGAGGGCGACGAGGGTTTCACCGTCAACCTGTCGGCTCCGTCGGTCGGCCTGTTCATCATGGGCGGGTCAGCAAGCGGCACGATCGAGAACGACGACGCGTCCATCGTCTCGATCGCCGCGCACTCTGCCGTCCATCCCGAAGGCAACGGCGGCACCACGGAATTCATCTTCACGATCAGCCTCGACCAGCCGATCCCGAATTTCGAGACGGTCAAGTGGGCTGTCACGGGATCCGGCGACCACCCGGCCGATGCCGCCGATTTCGGCGGGACACTGCCATCGGGCCTCGTCTCGTTCTCGTACTACGACACGACCGTCACCATTACCGTCGGCGTGACGGGCGACACGGCGGGCGAGTTCGACGAAGGCTTCGCCGTCACCCTGTCGGATCCCACGTCCGGCCTCGAGATCGGCACGGCGATCGCCACCGGCACGATCCAGAACGACGACGCCGCGACGGTCTCGATCGCGCCCCTGTCTGCGACCAAGCCGGAAGGCAACAGCGGCCCCTCGTCCTTCACTTTCACGGTGAGCCTCAACCAGGCCACCGTGACCACCCAGACGGTCCAATGGACGGTCACCGGCTCGGGGGGGCATGCCGCCTCGGGCGCCGATTTCGGCGGCCCCCTGCCGTCCGGCACCGCGACATTCATCGCCGGCGACATCCTGGAGACGGTGACCGTCTCGGTCTCGAGCGACGGCACCGTCGAGTTCGACGAGGAGTTCACGGTCACCCTGTCGAATGCCTCGTCGGGCCTCGTGATCGGCACCGCCACGGCAAACGGAACGATCGAGAACGACGACGTCTCGACGGTCTCGATCGTGCCTCAGTCCGCCACCAAGGCCGAAGGCGACAGCGGCACGACGGCCTTCACCTTCATCGTGAGCCTCGACAAGGCCGGCGTAGTCGCCCAGACGGTCGATTGGGCGGTTGCCGGCTCGGGCTTGCAGGCCGCGGATGCCGACGACTTCGGCGGCTCCTTTCCAACCGATTCGCTGACATTTGCGCCGAGCGAAACCAGCAAGACCGTGACAGTTCTGGTTTCGGGCGACACCGCCATCGAGCTCGACGAGGGATTCACCGTCGCCTTGTCGGGTGCCTCGCCCGGCCTTGCGCTCGGGGCGACAGCGGCGAGCGGAACCATCCTGTCGGACGACCGCGCTGTCGCGTCGATCGCCGCTCAGTCGGCCGTGAAGGCCGAAGGGAATGCCGGCAACGCCGCCTTCACGTTCACGGTGTCGCTGGACCGTGCCATGCTGGTCGACCAGTCGGTAAACTGGGCCGTGGCGGGTGCAGGCACGCACCCCGCCAACGCCGCGGACTTCGGCGGCATCCTGCCCTCGGGCAACATCAGCATTGCAGCGGGCGAGACGAGCGCGACCATCAGCGTGTTCGCGGCGGGCGATGCCGCGGTCGAGTTCGACGAGGATTTCGTCGTCACTCTGTCGAACGAGTCGCCCGGCCTGGTCCTGGGGAATTCCTCGGCGAACGGAACGATCCAGAACGACGACGTCTCCACCGTGTCGATCGCGCCGCTGTCGGCCAGCAACGCCGAAGGCGACAGCGGCTCCACGTCCTTCACCTTCACCGTGAGCCTCGACAAGGCGGGCGTGGTCTCGCAGACAGTCAATTGGGCGGTGGCGGGTAGCGGCGCGCAGGCGGCCAATGCAGCGGATTTCGGTGGAGCGTTTCCCACCGGCAGCGTGACCTTCGCCGTGGGCGAGACCAGCCAGACGGTAACGGTGTCCGTATCGACCGACACGACGGTCGAGCTCGACGAGGGCTTCTCCGTCGGCTTGTCGGGTGCATCCCCGGGCCTCGTGATCGGCACGGCCGTCGCGAACGGGACGATCCAGAACGACGACCGCTCGATCGTCTCGATCATGGCGCTGTCGGCGGTCAAGCCGGAAGGCAACAGCGGCTCCACGTCCTTTACTTTCCGGGTAAGCCTCGATCAGGCCGCCGTGATCGGCCAGACGGTCGACTGGTCCGTCACGGGATCGGGCACGCATGCGGCGAATGCCGCGGATTTCGGCGTCTCCCAGACCTCAGGCAACCTGACCTTCGCCGCCGGCGAGATCACCAAGACCGTGACGGTGTCCGTCTCGGCCGACACCACGGTCGAGCAGGACGAGGATTTCACGGTCGCCCTGTCGAACGTCTCGCCGGGCATGATACTGGGCACGTCGTCGGCCAGCGGCACGATCCAGAACGACGACCGCTCGACGGTATCGATCGCGGCAGCGGTCCAGGGCGTGGCCGAAGGCGATAGCGGGCCGACCCCCTTCACCTTCACGATCACGCTCGACCAGGCAGGCGTCACCAGCCAGTCGGTCGAATGGGCGCTGGTCGGCTCGGGCACCCAGCCGGCCGAAGCAGCCGATTTTGGCGGCGCCCTCCCCTCCGGCAGCGTCGCCTTCGCGGCGGGCGAAACCGTCCAGACCGTGACCATCGGGGTGTCGGGCGATACGACGCTCGAAGCCAGCGAAGGATTCACCGTCGCGCTCGCCCATCCGTCGAGCGGCCTGGCGCTCGGCGCCGCCGCGTCCGTCTCGGCGACGATCGTCAACGACGATGGCCTGATCGTGTCGATCCACGATCTGTCGGCCATCAAGGTCGAGGGCGACGACGGCCAGGCCTTCTTCACCTTCACGGTGCGACTCAATCACCTCATCGAGATCGACGGCCCGACGATCGACTGGTCGGTGACGGGATCGGGCGATCATCCGGCCGACGGCGCCGACTTCGGCGGCCTTTTCCCGTCGGGAACGATAACCTTCGGGCCCAACCAGCAGGTCGTGGTCGTGACGGTGCTCGTCTCGGGCGACACTCTGGTCGAGCTCGACGAGACCTTCGCCGTCACGCTGTCGAACCCGGGCGACGGCCTCTCCATCGGCGTGGAGGCGGCGCAAGGGATCATCGAGAACGACGACCTGGCGATCGTGTCGATCGCCGCCGCGTCGGCGGTCCAGCCGGAAGGCAATAGTGGCGGCACCACTGCCTTCACCTTCGAGGTGTCGCTGGACCAGGCGAGCGTGACAGCTCAAAGCGTCGGCTGGTCGGTCGCCGGGATCGGCGTCCATGCCGCCTCCATCGCCGATCTCGCCGGCGGCTTCTCGTCCGGGAGCCTGACCTTCGCTGCCGGCGAGACCATCCAGACCGTGACGGTGCACGTCGCGGCGGACGACGCCGTCGAGCACGACGAAGGCTTCGCTGTCACCCTGACCAATGCTTCCGCGGGGCTGGCGTTCGGCACCATCTCTGCCACAGGCACCATCCTGAACGACGACAGGCCGGTGGCGTCCATCGACGCGGTGTCGGCAAGCCTGACCGAAGGCGACAGCGGCACCAGGTCCTTCACGTTCACGGTCAGCCTCGATCAGGCCGGCCTGACCAGCGAGACGCTCGACTGGGCAGTCGCCGGGTCCGGCCCGCACGGCGCCGACGCCGACGATTTTGGCGGTAACCCGACCTCGGGATCGCTGACCTTCGCCGTCGGCGAGACGAGCAAGGTCGTGGTCGTGACGGTTTCCGGCGACTCCGAGGTCGAGCCCGACGAAGCCTTCACCGTCGTGCTGTCCAACGCCTCGCCGGGCCTCGCGCTCGGCACCATCTCGGCCGGCGCGACGATCGCGAACGACGACCGCTCCATCGTGTCGATCGCGCCGTTGTCGGCGATCGCTGCCGAAGGCGACAGCGGCCCGACCTCGTTCACGTTCGTGCTGAGCCTCGACCAGGCCGGCGTAACCGAGCAGTCGATCACCGTGGCGGTGACGGGCTCCGGCCCGCACGCCGCCGATGCAACGGATTTCGGAGGGACGCTGCCGTCGTGGACCGTCACCTTCGCCGCCGACGAAACCAGCGTGACCGTGACTGTCGACGTCACCGGCGACGACGCCGTGGAACTCGACGAAGGTTTCGACCTCACGCTGTCGGATGGATCGGCCGGCCTCGCGATTGGCGTCTCGACCGCCGGCGGAACGATCCTCAACGACGACAGGTCGAGGATCTCGATCGCGGCCGTCTCGGCCGACAAGGTGGAAGGCAACAGCGGGTCGACCGCCTTCACCTTCCTGGTGTCGCTCGATCAGGCCGCCGTCACCGACCAGACGGTCGACTGGAGCGTCTCCGGGGAGGGCCCACATCCCGCCTCGGTCGCCGATTTCGGCGGCAGCTCGCCGTCCGGCACCCTGACCTTCGCCCTGGGTGCGACCAGCACACTCGTGACGGTGCTGGTGTCGGGCGACAACGTCGTCGAGCGCGACGAGCATTTCTCGGTCAACCTGTCGAACGCGTCGGCCGGCCTGGTGCTCGGCACGGCGACGGCCGCCGGGACGATTCGAAACGACGATCGCTCCGTGGCGTCCATCGCAGCCCTTTCGGCGACGAACTCGGAGGGCGACAGCGGCCCGACGCTGTTCACCTTCACCGTGACGCTCGACCAGACGACCTTAACCGGTCAGACCATCGCGTGGGCGGTAGCGGGGTCGGGAGCGCACGCCGCCGACGCCGCCGACTTCGGCGGCGTGCGGCCGTCGGGAGCGTTGAGTTTTGCGCCCGGCGAGGCCTCCGCGACCGTGACCGTGGTCGTGGAGAGCGACGCCGTTGTCGAGTTCGACGAGGAGTTCACCGTCACCCTGTCGGCCCCGTCGGCCGGGGTCGAGCTCGGCATCGCGAGCGCCCAAGGGCTCATCCAGAACGACGACAAACCCACGGTCTCGATCTCCGCGCTGGCGGCGACGCAGCCCGAGGGCAATGACGGAACGACTGCCTTCACCTTCACGCTGACCCTGAGCCAGGCCGCGGTGGAGAGTCAGACCGTCGCCTGGGCCGTAACCGGCACCGGCGGCCATCCGGCCGACCCCGCCGACTTCAGCGGCGGCCCGTCGACCGGGATCGTGACGTTCGCGCCGGGCCAGACCAGCATGGACCTGACCGTCGCCGTGTCGGGCGATCTGGCACCTGAATTCGACGAAGGCTTCTCGGTCGTGCTGTCGAACCCGTCGCCGGGCCTGGCCGTCGGCGTCTCCACGGCGAGCGGCACGATCGCGAACGACGACGGCTCGGCACTGACCATCGCGCCTCTGGCAGCCGTAAGTGCCGAGGGTAACGCAGGATGGACATCCCTCACCTTCGTGCTGAACCTCTCCAAGGCCGGTGTCCTGCCCTCCACGGTCGACTGGGCGGTCTCCGGCATCGGCGCAAACGCCGCCGACGCCGACGACTTCGGCGGTGCCTGGCCCACCGGCACGATGACCTTCGCCCCGGGCGAGGCCAGCGGGGTGTTGACCGTGCTGGTGTCGAGCGACCCTTCGGTCGAGGACGACGAGGACTTCCAGGTCACGCTGTCGAACCCCTCCGCCGACCTCGATCTCGTCATCGCGACGGCGACCGGCACCATCCTGAACGACGACAGGCCGAAGGTATCGATCGCGGCGCAGTCGGCCGCCAAGCCAGAAGGTACCGGCGGCATGACCGCCTTCACCTTCGTGGTGTCACTCGACCAAGCTGGAAAGACCTCGCAGACCGTCGGCTGGTCGGTCGCCGGCTCCGGCGCCCATGCAGCCGATGCCGCCGACTTCGGCAGCGCGTCGACGTTCGGTACGGTGACGTTCGCCGCTGGCGAGACGGCCGCCACGGTGACGGTGCTGGTGGCCGCCGATGCCGCGCCGGAGCTCGACGAGAGCTTCGACGTGACCCTGGTCAACGCCTCGGCCGGGTTGGCGCCCGGTACGATGTCGGCCTCCGGCATCATCCGGAACGACGATCTGTCGGTATCCATCGCCGCCTTGTCGGCCGTCAGAGCGGAGGGCAACGCAGGCACGACGCCGTTCACCTTCCTCGTCACCCTGACCGGCGAGACGACGGTCGCGCAGAGCGTCGACTACGCCGTCTCCTTCACCGGCGGCGACCCGGCGGTTTCCTCGGACTTCGCCGGCAACGCGTTCGCGACCGGCACGGTCGCCTTCGCGCCGGGCGAGACCGCCAGGACCGTCGTCGTCAACGTCGCCGGCGACGTCGTGAAGGAGGCAAACGAGACATTTGCCGTGACCCTGGCGAACCCGACGGCCGGCGTGACCATCGGCACGGCGAGCGCGACCGGGACCATCCTCAACGACGACGTGCTTCCGTCCTTGCCGCCGGTGGCGCACCACGACGCCTATGTCGTCTTTCCCGGCCAGACGCTGCAGGTCGACGCGGCGAGCGGCGTTCTGTTCAACGACGGCAGCACGGTTCCCTTGACCGCGAGTCTCCTGAGCGGACCGGACCATGGCGTGCTCGACCTCGCCCCCGATGGCAGCTTCGACTACACGCCGGACCCGGGCTTCTTCGGCATCGACATGTTCAGCTACCGCGCCGCGGGTATCGGCAGCACCAGCGACGAGCACGTCTTCATCTACGTCACGCCCCTGACAGGTGCCGTCACGGTGAGCGGGCCCGTCCTGCTCGCGGCGGTGGAACCCGTGGTGGCCACTGTGACGCTGGACCTTACCCGGCTCACGGCCGAGGAGCAGGTGGCTGCCACCTACGTCGCCTTCTTCGGTCGCGGACCCGACTCGCAAGGATTCAAATTCTGGGTCCACGAGTTCACCGTCGGGTCGGCCGGCCAGGGCACTGCCACGCTGCTTGCCGACATTGCCAGCTCGTTCGCGATCAGCGACGAGGCGAAGAGCCTGTATCCCTTCCTCGCCGACCCGTTCGACGCGAGCGACGACGAGATCGGCAGCTTTCTCGACACCGTCTACAACAATCTTTTCAACCGCTCCGCCGACGTCGACGGGCTGGCCTACTGGACGGACCAGATCCAGGAAACGCTCGCGGCGGGCGGGTTCGTCGGCTCGGTCCTGACCAACATCATGAGCGGTGCGCAGAACACCGAGGAATCCCAGGACATCACGACCCTGATGGGCAAGGTCGCGGTGGGCTTGAGCTACGTCCACGACCAGGAGCGCTTACATGTGCCGTGGACCGCGGCCGACGACCTTGTGGACGCGACCGCGCTGCTGGATGCCGTCACGGCAGATCCGCAGGCCGTCCTGATCGGCATCGTCCAGGCTTACAACCTGGCGTTCGCCAGCTTGGCCCGCACCGACGGCTACGGGGAAACCCCGGGCGGCGTGAACTGACGGCCTGGCGTCAGCCCGCCATGACCGGCTCGCGGCCGACAATGGTCGTGCGGTGCATGACACGACGCTCGGTGGGATCGTGCGGCGTCACGGCATGGACGGTGCAGCGGTTGTCCCACATCAGGACGTCGTCGGGTTCCCATTCGTGCCGGTACATGTACTTCGGCTGGGCCGCGAACGCCGTGAGATCGGCGATCAGCTGGCTGGCCGTGCGGTCGTCCAGGCCCTCGACGGCGTCGTTGTAGATCGAGCTGATGTAGAGCGACCTGCGCCCGGTAACCGGATGGCGGCGCACCATCGGATGCCACACCGGCGGCATGGCCGCCCGTTCCGCTGCCGTCGGCGCCGTCGAGCCCACGATGCGGTGCAGCATGCCGAAATCGTGGCGCGCCTTGCGGCCTTCCACGGCGCTGCGCAGGCTTTGCGGCAGATCGTCGTAAACCATGTACATGTTGATGAACTGCGTGATCCCGCCGGTCCGGCTGATCTCGATGCCGTGCAGGAGAGAGCCCATGCTCGGCACCGCCCGGTAGCTGCTGTCGGTATGCCACTGCCGCGACGAGGAGAGCTGCTTCTGCGACGGCTCCGACGGGCGCATCAGCCGGCCTTCCTCGTCGACGTTCGAAACCAGGAATATCTCCGCCACTCTCTCCGAACGGAGATGGAGGGAGGTCTGATGGAAGACTTCCGCATCGCCGAAATTGCGGGTGAACGCCACGTGCTCGCGATCCGTGATGCGCTGGTCGGGAAACACCAGGACGAGGTGCTTCATCCAGGCGTCGTTCACCGCCTCCAAAGTCTCGGCATCGAGGGGCAGCCGCATGTCGATGCCGCGAACTTCGGCACCGAGGGCAGGATGTCGTGCCTTCACCTCAATCGTCATACCGGCCTCCCAGGACTCTCGAGCCGTTCGCCAGGGTCGAAAGGATAGGCCGATCGTCGATGGCGGTCGAGCTACCGATGCCGCGTGTCGACGGCATGGATACGACGGAGCTCGGCCGGTCGAGTCCCCCCTACGTGGCGCGCAGGCCGCGCACGACCAGAGCGTTCAGGCGCTTGGCGAAAGCGGCCGGGTCGGCCGGCATCTCGCCGTCGAGGATGTGGGCCTGGTCGAGCAGCAGGAAGGCGATGTCGGCGGCCTCCGCGTCGCGCTTCTCCGAGTGCGCAGTGGCCATGACCCGCACCAGCTCGTGCCCCATGTTCAGCTCCAGGATGGGCTTGGAGCCGTCGCCGCGGTTCTGGCGGGCGAGCAGGCGCTCGAGCTCGCGGTCCCGCCCTTGCGCAGTCGCGACCAGGCACGCCGCGCTGTCGGTCAGGCGCTGAGAAGCTCGCACATCGGACACCCGGTCGCCGAGAAAGGCCTTCACGGCGGCAATCAGGGCTTCGTCGTCCTGCTTCGCGGTCTCGCGGCCCGGCTGGTCGGGCTCGGTCTTGTCGAGCAAGGGGATCGATCCGAAATCGACGTCACCCTGGCTCAGGGATTTCAGCTTCTTGCCGCCGAATTCCTGCGGCATCACGGTCCAGAACGCGTCGATCGGGTCGGTGAGCAGCAGGACCTCGATGCCACGCGCCCGCGCCGCCTCGAGCTTGGGATTGGATCTGATCCGCTCGGCGCTCTCGCCTACCAGGTAGTAGATCTCGCTCTGGTTGGGCTTGAGATCCGCGACATAGGCTTCGAGGCTGCGCGGCCCGCTGCCGGCCGTGGTGGAAAACCGCGCCAGGGCGAGGAGCTGGTCGCGCCGCTCGCGGTCCTCGTAAAGTCCTTCCTTCAGAACGGGGCCGAAGGCCTCCCAGACCTTGGCATAGGTGTCGGGGTCCTTCGCCGCCGTGCTTTCCAGCTCGCCGAGGACCCGGCCGGTCAGGCCGTTGCGAATCTGCATCACTTGCGGATTGTTCTGCAGCATCTCGCGCGAGACGTTGAGCGGCAGATCCTCGCTGTCGACGACGCCCCGCACGAAGCGGAGCCACGCCGGCAGCAGGTCGGCATCATCGGTGATGAACACCCGACGGACGTAAAGCTTCACGCGGCCCTTGCGGATCGGGTCGGCGAGATCGAAGGGCGGCGTGGCGGGAACGAACAGCAGGACGGCATAGGACTGCCGGCCCTCGACCTTGTAGTGCAGCGTGAGCGCCGGCTCGTCGAACGCCATGGCGAGCGAGCGATAGGCCTGGGTATAGTCCTCGGGCTTGAGCTCCGACCTCGAACGCTGCCATAGCGCGCTCGCGGCATTGACCTGCCTCGCCTCGCCCTTGTCGTCGACGAGCTCGATCGGGAACAGGATGTGGTCGGAATAGCTCCGGACGATCCGCTCGATCTCGAACGCCTCGAGATAGCGCTTGGCGTCCTCCTTGAGGTGCAGGACGATCTCCGTGCCGCGCGGCACGCGGGCTGCCTGCTCGGCGCTCGCCGGCGCGACCTCGAAGCCCGCACCGCCAGCCGAGGTCCAGACCCAGGCCTCGCTCGCACCGGCGCGACGGCTCGTCACGGTGATGAGGTCCGCGACCATGAAGGCGGCATAGAAGCCGATGCCGAACTGGCCGATCAGCCCGGTTCCTTCCTTGGCCTCCGCCAGCCCCTTCAGGAATGCCCTGGTTCCGGAGCGGGCAACGGTACCGAGATTGTCGATCAGCTCCTGTCGGTCCATGCCGATGCCGGTGTCGGCAATCGAGAGCGTGCCGCTCGCCTTGTCGGAGGAAATACGAATGGCGAGCCTGTCGGCGCCGGCCAGGAGCTCGGGGCGGGCGATCGCCTCGTAGCGCAGCTTGTCGCAGGCGTCCGACCCGTTGGAGATCAGCTCGCGCAGGAAGATGTCCGTCTCGGAATAGACCGAATGAACCATCAGGTTCAGGAGCTCGGCCACTTCCGCCTGGAAAGGGTGGGCCTGAGACCGGGCCGCCTCTTCGGGTCGGCTCGCCGAAGCGCCGGCGTCGTCCATCTCGTCCTCTCGTAAGGTGTGCGAAGCGGCCGCTGGATATAGCGAAAGTCGGGTTGTACGCCAAGACCATGACGCGGCAAGAATCTAGTGGCAGGCGGGCTGAAAAATCACCATTCAAGGGATGTGGGGGCGGTCACCGGGGGCGGTGGGCCGCCGTAGGACGTGTGGGATGATCTTCGAGCTCAATGTTCTGCATGCAATGTTGGCGCTTGCCGCCATGGGCTGCGTCTACCTCGCGCTGCGCGAGGTCAGGAGACCTTACGTTTCGGTATGGCGCCTGTTCGTGCCGCCTTTCCTGGGTTGCGCGGTTGCCTTCGGCCTCGTGCTGATTCAGCTCGCCGCCAACTACCCGCCCTGGCAGTTCGGGGCCGCCCTGTTGATCGGCCTGATCGCGGGCGCCGCGCGCGGCCTCACGATGCAGGTGCAGATCGACGCCTACCGGCCGCGCTTCCAGGCGCGGCCCGCGGCCAAGCGTGTCCTTCTGTGGGTGGCGCTCGTGCTGCTCCTCTGCGTCGCGCTCGACGTCGTGGGAGCCCTCCAGTCGCCCGGCCTCGGACCGCTGCGCTACCTCGCGGCCATGCTCGCGACCGTCAGCGCCGGCGCGCTCGTCGGGCGCGCGACCGCCGTCACGGCGCGTCTTCGCCATGCGCACTGGACCTGAGTCGGCCACCGGGGAGTGACGTCGAGGCTCGATTGAAGATGGATTGGCGGGCCACTACAAGAACTGCTCGCGCCCGATTCCGAGGTGTTGCTTGAGCCCCGTCGTCATCGCCACCATCGCTTTCGCTCTCATCCTGACCGGAACGATCGCCGGCGCGCTGATAAGGTCGAGGCTGCCGGAGCCGCACCTGACCGGCGATTCGAAGGAGGTCATTCGCCTGGCAACCGCTCTCGTGGGAACCCTGACAGCGGTGGTGCTGGCGCTGCTTTTCGCGGCGACCCGGACCTCGTACGAGCATACCAGCGGCTACGTCAGCCGCATCGCCGCCGACATCAGCGAGCTCGACGAGATCCTGCGCGACTACGGCCCCGAGGCCACCCCGGTCCGCCAGCGGTTGCGCGCCGAGATCGGCCCGCTGATCGATTCGATCTGGCAGGAGGAGGCGCACAAGGCCGGCCGCCCGACCAGGTTCCAGGGCTCGCACGATGCCTCGGCCACCTACCTGCTGCGACAGCTCCAGCCGGCAAATCCAGTGCAGGCGTCGCTGCAGGCGCGTGCGCTGGCCGTTGCCGCCGATATTGCCCAGAGCAGGCTCGCCCTGTCCGCCCAGCCGCCCGACTCGGTATCGCACCCCTTCATCATCGTGCTCGTGCTGTGGCTGACCTTCATCTTCACGACCTTCAGCATGTCGGCCAAGCCCAATCCCACGCTGACCATCGTGCTGGGCGTGTGCGTGCTGTCGTCATCGGCTGCGGTCTACCTGATCCTCGAGCTCGGCCAGCCGTTCGACGGCCTGATGCAGGTTCCCAACGCGACCTTGCGCGGCGCTCTGAGGCCGATCTGACCGCCCTGTCGACAGTGCCGGCCGGCGCATAACACTTGCCGTCGACAGCCGGCGGTGCTTCGCTTGATGATCGCACCGGCCGGTGTGCATCCTGTGGCCGGACTGGGTGGGAGACTTGAACGAATGATGCCGCGCAACATCGCTTTCGGCCGCCTGGCCTCCCTCGCCTTGTCGGCCGGCCTGGTCGCCGCCGGGCTGCCTCCGGGGGCCGTCGCCCAGGACACCGTCGCGGCGTGGCGCGTCGAATGCGCAGGCGACGGCAAGACCCTCGATTGCCGGGCGATCCAGCAGATGATCAACCGCGAGGACAAGCAGGTGGTCGTGGTGGTGTCTGCGCGCATCGCACCCGACACCAAGGCGCCAGTCCTCACCATCCAGCTGCCCCTGGGAATCAACCTGGTCGAGCCGATCCAGATCAAGGTCGACAACGGAGCGGTCGAACGTCAGCAGATCCAGACCTGCACCAACGTCGGATGCATCGTCACCATTCCGCTCAAGGAGCCGCTCCTCGCCGCGCTGCGCAACGGCACGCTGCTGAAGATCACCATCCAGGACACCAACAAGCGCACGATCAACATCGACGTGCCGCTGCTGGGCTTCGGTCTGGCCTTCGACAAGACCAAGTAGGCGTCGCGCTGTTGCGGTCTAGAGCTTGAGCAGCCACGCCTCGACGTGGCCCTTGCCCTTCACCTCGATGGGGCCGCGCGGCTCGAAGACGAACTCGTCCTTGAGCCGTTCGTAGACCGGCTGCGTCACCTGGATCATGTCGGGCACGCCGCCGGACTCCATGCGGCTGGCGAGATTTACGGTGTCGCCCCACAGGTCGTAGATGTACTTGCTCTTGCCGATCACGCCAGCCACCACCGGCCCGGTGTTGACGCCGACCCGCAGCTTCATCGACACCTTGTTCTCCAGCGCGTGTTCGCGGGTGATGTGCACCATCCGGATAGCCATCCGCACCATGCGGGACGCATGATCGGCCGCCGGGACCGGCAAGCCGCACACCGCCATGTAGGCGTCGCCCACCGTCTTGATCTTCTCGATGCCGAGCTCCTGCGCCGCCTCGTCGAAGCGGCTGAAGAGACCGTTCAGCAACGTGACGACTTTGGCCGGAGGCATGCCAGCCGACATCTCGGTGAAGCCGACGAGATCCGCGAACGCCACGGTGACCTCGGCAAACCCGTCGGCGATGCTCATCTCGCCGCCGCGCAGCCGATTGGCGATCGGCGCCGGCAGCACGTTCAGCAGCAGCTCCTCGTTCTCCCGGTTCTTGGTCTCGATGACGGCGTTCTTGTCGCGCAGCTCGCCGACCATGGCGTTGAAGGAATGGCAGAGCCGCCCGATCTCGTCGCGCGTCCGGACGGCCACCTTGGTCTCGTAGTCACCGGCAGCAAATCGCCCGACCCCTGCGGTCAGCTCGCGCAACGGCCCGAGAAGCGACCGCGACAGCCAGGCCGCGGTGACGACCACCACCAGCAGCGCCAGCGCGCCGACGATCGCCAGCTCGCGCTGCAGCTGGCGCATCGGCGCGAACGCCTCCGCGACGTCGACCGCAGCCACGAGGCCCCACGTCACTCCCGAGACATGGACAGGCCCCCAGGACGCCAGCGTGTCGGTTCCGAGGTAGCCCCGGACCTCGCCCGTGCCCTCGACCCCGCCGAGGGCCGCCCGGCTCGCTTCGGTCTCGACCCGCTGGTTGAGGATGGGCGACCCGTGCCGCCGAATGTCCGCGATGTCGCTTTCCCGGGTCTGGCCGCCCTGCAGGAGGGCGAGGTAGCGATCGCGATTCTCGAAGAACAGGCGCGGCGAGGAGCGCACGAAGAAATCGGGCCCGACCAGGTATGCCTCGCCCGTCGCGCCCAGCCCCTCGTGTCGCCAGCGCCGCCGGCTGGTGACGATGTTGTCGATCTCGTGAATCGACAGCTCGGCCACCAGCACGCCGATGACCGAGCCCTGGTCGATGATCGGCGCGGCCATGAAGGCCATGGGCTGGCCGTCGGACGGCAGGAAATCGGCAAAGTCCTCCAGGCAAGTAGCCGAAGGATCGGGTGACTGGGCACACCGCGTGGCCGCCGCCGCGAGATTGGACCGGCGGTAGGGGCCGGCAAGTAGCGACGTGGCGAAATCGGGCTCCTTGTCGACAGAGTAGACGACGCGATTGGTCCGATGGTCGACGATCATGAAATCGGCAAACCCGAGGGTCACCGCGGCTGTTCGCATCAGCGGATGAAAGGCCTCGTGGATGCGATTGTAGGCGCCGCCGCCGGGTGCGGAATCCAGGAGCTTTCGCCGCTCCGGCGGATAGGGATTGGCGACGATGTACCAGTCCTGCAGGAAGTAGGCCGACGACGCGGTGGGCAGAAACTCCTCCACGGTCGCCTTGGGCCCGACATGTCTGCGGACCATCGGCATGTACCGCTCGTCGTACCAGTCGTGGACCCGCTTGCGCACGTCGGCGGGAACCGGAGAGCTGTCGAGCCCGTCGATGGCCTCGCGAAAGCCGCGCAGGGCGTCGATCACCATCTTGGTGCCGGCAAGCACGCGCATCTCGCGCCGGATGCCGTGGAAATAGTTCTCGATCTGGAAGGCCTTGGTCTGCCGCGCCACGGTCAGCTGATTGAAGATCGAGTCCTGCAGGGCCTCGCCGGCGCGCATATAGCCCAGCACGCCGGTTATCAGCACGCCGACGGCGCCCAGCAGGAGCAGCACGGCGAACAGCTTGGCTGCCAGCCCAAACCGCGCCGGCCTGAAGCTCTCCTCCGATGCGCCGGCCGCCATGCCGCTCTGCTATTCCTTCTTGGGCGTGTAGGCGCCGCCCGACGAGGCGGCGCGCACCTCGGCCGCGGTCCTGGCCTTGCGCAACAGGACGAGGCGCGCCGCCTCGTCGTCGAGCATGGCGCGCGCATTCTTGACGATGGCTGGAGCATGAACCGGCGGGAACTTGACGGCGCCGTTCTCGTCCATGTGGATGAGATCCCCGGGCGCCACGTCCATGCCGCCGACCGAGACCGGCGCGTTGACCGACTGGACGGCCATCTCGCCATGCCCCGCGGTCACGCCGCCGAGCAGCAGCTGGAAGCGCAGCCTGCGGATGGCATCGACGTCGCGCGACGGCCCGTTGGACAGCAGACCGACGCAACCGACGGCCATCATCGAGCTCACCATCATCTCGCCGGCGAGGCCTGCCTTGTTGTGCAGCTCCGGCGGCCATTTCTGCTGGATTACCAGGATGGTGGGCTTCTTCATCGCGTCGAGCGCGTCGATCACGTTCATGAACGACAGCCGGCCGCTGAAATTCGGGTCGGGCAGGCCGTAGACGCAGGTCACGGCATAACCGACGACCGGCCCCATCTCGGGATAGAGACAGCGGATCGACGTGTCCGTGTACCAGTTCTCCGTCCACGGGTTGTAGAGGCCGAGACACAGAGGGTTCTTCGGATAGGTCGCCACCACGTTGGTAATGGTCGGCGTGTCGATCTTGCGAAGCTCGGCCAGGATGGCGTCGTCGAGCGCGGCGGATTCGGTCATGTCGGCATTCCCCCTTACGGAACGAATATCATGAAGACGAAGACGGCGAACAGCACGAGATGAACGAACCCCGGCAGGATGTTGGTGCGCCCGCCGACGAACGTGACCAGGCTGACGCCGAAGGTGAGGGCCAGCATCGCCGTGTCGCGCTGGTCCATGCCGAGCTCGAGCGGCTGCTCCAGCACGATGGCCAACAGGCTGACGGCGGGAATCGTGAGACCGATGGTCGCCAGAGACGATCCCAGGGCGAGGTTCAGGCTCTTCTGCAGCTCGTTGCGGCGCGCCGAGCGAATTGCCGCCAGGGTCTCCGGCAGCAGCACCAGGAGGGCAACCAGCAGCCCGAGGGCTTCGGCCGGGGCTCCCACCTCGAGGATCGTCGACTCGATCGACCCCGCGACGCCCTTCGCGAGCAGAACCACGGCGACCAGGCCGATCACCAGCAGGACCGTGCTCTCCCAGACCTGGCGCGACGTCGGCGGAACGCCATGATCCTCCTCTCCGCCGCCCAGGTCGGACAGGAAGTAGTCGCGATGGCGCACCGTCTGGACGTAGAGGAATACGGCATAGAGCGCGAGGGTGGCGACGCTCACGAACCCCAGCTGAACATTGGAATAGTAGGCGCCGGGTGCGCTGGTGGTGTAGCTCGGCAGGATCAGGGTCAGCGTCGCCAGCGGCATCAGCACGACCAGATAGGCGTTGATGCCGGGCAGGCGAAACCCCTGCTCGCCGTAACGCAATCCCCCGACGATCAGGCACAACCCGACCACGCCGTTGCACACCACCATGATGACGGCATAGACGGTCTCGCGCGCGAGGCCCGGCTGCCCCTTGCCGGCCAGCATGATCGACAGGATCAGCGCGACCTCGATCACCGTCACGGCGACCGTCAGGACCAGCGTGCCGTAGGGCTCGCCGGTGCGGTGGGCGATGACATCGGCATGATGAACCGCCGAGAACACGACCGCCAGCAGCACGACCAGCCCAAGCAGGGAAAGGATGGCGCCGAGCACCTCGGAAGCGGCGGCCGCTCCGGCTGCCCACGTGACCGCCACGGCGACCACGAGCCCCACGAGAGGCACCGCCCGTCCCAGAAAACGCCTGCGCGACGCCGCCATCACCGTCCTCGTCCATCGCCCCGACCATCCCTATAGCAGGTCGGTGTTGCGGATGGGTCGCGAACGGCGATTGGCTGCAAGGCCGATCGGCAGGCCCCGCAGCCGGTCAGTCGTCGCCCGCCGCGGGGCGCGGCGCCGAGCGCCGCCTCCACCATTCGGCGAGCTCGCCGACCAGGCCCTTGCGGAAGGCGATGACGATGACCACGAAGATGGCGCCCTGGATCACCAGGACGAACTCGCCGGCGGACGCGAGGTAGTTCTGCATGGTGATGATGACGAACGCGCCGACCACGGGGCCGACGATCGTGCCGAGACCGCCGACCAGGGCCATCAGCACGACCTCGCCGGACATCGCGGCGCTGACGTCGGTCAGGGTGGCGAACTGCAGCACCATCGCCTTGGTGGACCCGGCGAGGCCGGCCAGGGCGGCCGACAGCACGAAGGCCAGCAGCTTGTAGCGATCGGCCTCGTAGCCGAGCGACACGGCGCGCTGCTCGTTGTCGCGGATGGCCTTGAGGATCTGGCCGAACGGCGAATGGATGAAGCGATAGATGGCGAAGTAGCCGAACAGGAAGATGGCCAGCACGACGTAGTACAGGACCCGGTCGTCCTTGGTCGGGATCAGCCCGCCCAGAAGAGCCCTGCGCGGGATGCCCTGCAGCCCGTCCTCGCCATGCGTGAAGGGGGCCTGCACGCAGAAGAAATAGATCATCTGGGCGAAGGCCAGCGTGATCATCGCGAAGTAGATGCCCTGGCGGCGGATCGCCAGCGCGCCGGTCACCAGGCCGAGCGCCGCCGCGCCGCCGACCCCGGCGAGAAGGCCGAGCTCGGGCGGCATGGCCCATTCCTTGACGACGTGACCGTAGAAATAGCCCGCCGTGCCGAAGAACATGGCATGGCCGAAGCTCATCAGGCCGGCATAGCCGAGCAGCAGGTTGAAGGCGCAGGCGAACAGCGCGAAGCAGAGCGCCGTCATCAGGAACACCGGATAGGCGAACCAGGGCGCCGCCAGCGCGGCGGCGGCGAGGACCAGCCCGACGACGATACGCTGGCCGCTCATTTGGCTTGCCCGAACAGGCCGGCCGGCTTGACCAGCAGGACGATCGCCATGACGACGAAGATCACGGTGTTGGCGGCCGGCGGGTAATACACCTTGGTCAATCCCTCGACCAGGCCGAGCCCGAAGCCGGTGACGATCGAGCCCATGATCGAGCCCATGCCGCCGATCACCACCACCGCGAACACGACCAGCACGAGGTTGGTGCCCATCAGCGGCGACACCTGCATGATCGGTGCCGCCAGGACGCCCGCCAGGGCGGCGAGCCCGACACCCAGCCCGTAGGTCAGCGTGATCAGGCGCGGCACGTTGATGCCGAAGGCGCGCACCAGGGTCGGGTTCTCGGTGGCGGCACGCAGGTAGGCACCGAGCTTGGTGCGCTCGATGCCGTACCAGGTGGCGAGGCAGATCACGAGCGCCGCCACCACGACGAACAGCCGGTAGCTCGGCATGATCATGAAGCCGAGATCGGTGCCGCCGGTGATCGGCGCCGGATACGGCGCGCCCGAGGAACCCCATCTCCACTGGAACATGCCCTCGATGATCAGCGCCATGCCGAAGGTCAGCAGGAAGCCGTAGAGGTGATCGAGGTGGTAGATGCGCTTCAGCAGCAGCTTCTCGAGCACGACGCCGATCAGGCCGACGATGATCGGCGCCAGCACCAACGACGCCCAGAACGGCACGCCGAGGATGCCGAGCATCAGCCACGCCGCGAAGGCGCCCATCATGAACTGCGCGCCGTGGGTGAAATTGATCACGTTCAGCATGCCGAAGATCACCGCGAGCCCCAGGCTCAGCATGGCGTAGAAGGCCCCGTTGACGAGGCCGAGGGCAACCTGTGCCATCCCTATACTCCGAGATAGGCTTGAAGCTTGCCGATGCTCTGCTGAACATCGGCCGAGGCGATCATGTCGACCACGCGGCCGTCCTCCATCACGTAGTGCCGGTCGGCCACGGTGGCGGCGAAGTGAAAGTTCTGCTCGACCAGCAGGATGGTGAAGCCGCGACCCTTGAGCTGGCGGATGATCTCGCCGATGCGCTGCACGATCACCGGCGCCAGCCCTTCGGTCGGCTCGTCGAGCAGCAGAAGGCTCGCTCCGGTGCGCAGGATGCGGCCGATCGCCAGCATCTGCTGCTCGCCGCCCGACAGCTTGGTGCCCTGGCTGCGCCGCCGCTCCATCAGGTTGGGGAACAGCTGGTATATTTCGGCGAGGCTCATGCCACCGGGCCGCACCACCGGCGGCAGCAGCAGGTTCTCCTCGACGTTGAGGCTCGAGAAGATGCCGCGTTCCTCGGGGCAGTAGGCGAGGCCCAGCCGGGCGATCTGGTCGGACGGCTGCCCCACCGTCTCGCGGCCGTCGAACGTCACCGAGCCGGTGCGCTTCTCGACGATGCCCATGACCGACTTCAGGGTCGTGGTCTTTCCCGCGCCGTTGCGGCCGAGCAGCGTCACCAGCTCGCCACGCGCAATTTCGAATCCGACACCGTGGAGGATATGCGACTCACCGTACCACGCCTGCAACGCATCGACCTTGAGCAACGTTTCAGCCATGGCCGGTTCCGACATACGCTTCGACGACAGCGGGATGAGTGGACACGACGGCGTAGGGCCCCTCGGCGAGAACCTCGCCGCGCGCCAGCACCGTGATGGTATCGGACAGGTCGGCAACCACGGACATGTTGTGCTCGACCATCAGCACCGTGCGATCCTTGGCGACGGAGCGGATCAGCGTGCTGATGCGCTTGATGTCTTCCTGGCCAAGACCGGCCATCGGCTCGTCGAGCAGCATCATCTCCGGCTCGAGCGCGAGCGTGGTGGCGATCTCGAGCGCCCGCTTGCGCCCGTACGGCAGCTCGACGGCCGGCAGCCTGGAGAAATTGGCCAGGCCGACCGCCGTGACAAGCTCCTGGGCGCGCGCATCGAGCCGGCCCAGAACCTTCTCCGAGCGCCAGAAATGGAAGGAGTTTCCCAATTTTCTCTGCAGGGCGACGCGAACGTTCTCCAGCACCGTCAGATGCGGAAACACCGCGGAGATCTGGAATGACCGGGCGAGCCCCATCCGGGCGATCCGCGCCGGCGAGCTGCCGGTGATGTCGCGGCCGTTGAACCGGATCTCGCCAGCCGTGGGCGTCAGGAAATGGGTAAGCAGGTTGAAGCAGGTGGTCTTGCCGGCGCCGTTCGGGCCAATCAGGGCATGGATGGTATGCCGCTTGACCCGCAGATCGACATTCTTGACGGCGACGAAGCCCTTGAACTCCTTCGTCAGCCCTCGTGCTTCGAGGATCGTCTCGTCTTGTGCCATTCACCTCCCCTGAACCTCGGCGAATTAATCGAAGCGAGACGCTGCTGTCCAGCGCTGGCGTACGTCTTGACCGGTCGCCAGATTTCGGGCCCTTGTGCGGGGAGTTGCTTTCGGAGGGTTCGTGATGCGTTTTGTGAAATCCATCCGCTACGGCGGCGCGGCGGCGGCCGCGATTGGCCTGACGGCGATGGGATTGTTTGCCGCGGCACAGGCGCAGGCGCCGGCACCGCTCAAGATCGGCGTGATGGAAGGCTTCTCAGGCGTCTATGGCGACCTCACCGCGGGCGAGGTCGAGGCGATGCAGATGGCGATCGAGGATGTCGGCGGCAAGGTGCTGGGGCGCCCGGTCGAGATCCTGATGGCCGACCACCAAACCAAGCCCGATGTCGGTGCCCAGATCGCGCGCCGCTGGTACGATGTCGACGGGGTCAAGATGATCACCGGTCTCGGCACCTCCTCGGTCGCCCTGGCAGTGCGCAAGATCTCGCAGGAGAAGGGCCTGATCGACATCATCACCGGTGCCGCCTCGGCCGACCTGACCGGCCCCGCCTGCTCGGAGACCGGTGCGCACTGGGTCTACGACACCTACGCCCTCGCCCAGGTCACCGGATCCGCCCTCGTGAAGTCGGGCGGCGATTCCTGGTACTTCCTCACTGCGGACTACGCCTTCGGGCACGCGCTTGAGCGCGATGTGACGGCGGTGGTCAAGGCGGCCGGCGGCAAGGTGATGGGCGGCGTCCGGCATCCGCTCAGCACGCAGGATTTCTCCTCGTTCCTGCTTCAGGCGCAATCGTCCAAGGCCAAGGTGATCGGCCTCGCCAACGCCGGCCAGGACACCATCAACTCGATCAAGCAGGCCGGCGAATTCGGCATCACCAAGGGCGGCCAGAAGCTGGCCGGCCTGCTGGTGTTCGCGACCGACGTGCAGTCGCTCACCCTGCCTGTCGCCCAGGGCCTGGTGCTGACCGAGGCGTTCTACTGGGATCTGAACGACGAGACGCGCGCCTGGACCAAGCGCTACCGCGCCAAGAAGGACCGCCTGCCGAGCATGCTGACGGTCGGCGTCTACAGCTCGACCCTGCACTACCTCAAGGCCGTGCAGGCGGCCGGCACCGACGACGCCAAGCCGGTGATGGCCAAGATGCGCGAGCTGCCGGTCAACGACGTCATGACCAAGAACGGCAAGCTGCGCGAGGATGGCCGCCTGGTGCGCGACATGTACCTGTTCGAGGTCAAGTCGCCGGCCGAGTCGAAGGGCAAGGACGACATCTACAAGCTGATCTCGACAGTGCCCGGCGAGCAGGCCTATCGCCCGCTCAAGGACGGCAAGTGCCCGTTCGTGAAGGGCTGAGCCTCTTCGCTGGCGAAGAGAAAGGGCGCCCGCGGGCGCCCTTTTTCGTCAGATGTCGAGCAGGTATCACTTCTGCCCGATGGATTTCCTTGGCGGGAAAGCGAGAGGCAAGCTTACGACAGCGCCGGCTCGGCCGCCGGCGCGGCGCCGATCCCGGCGCGGCGGCGCAGCTCGGCGCTGGTCAGGCCGGCGCCGTCCGGCCGCCAGCCCGGCGGGCCGAACAGGAACATCCAGACGTCCTGGAAAGAGCGTGCCGAGCGCAGGTCCTGGAGCAGGCCGACCCACGGCATGACGTTGAGGGCGATCGGGTTGCGCGAGGAAACCTCGGGCGCGACCAGACCGAAATCGCACGGCACGTCCTTTCGCTCCGCGACGTAAGTGCCGAACAGGCGATCGAACACGATCAGCACGCCGCCGAAATTGGCGTCGAGATACTCGGGATTGCGGGCGTGATGCACGCGATGGCTCGACGGCGTGTTGAGCACGTGCTCGAGCCAGCCCAGCCTGGGAATCCAGTCGGCGTGCAGCCAGAACTGATAGAGCAGGTTCAGGAACAGCGCCGTCAGCACCTCGGTCGGCGTGAAACCGAGCAGCACCAGGGGCGTGAAGAACAGCGACGTGCCGGTGAAGCGGCCGAACCAGCCCAGGCGGTAGGCGGCCGACAGGTTGAGCTGGTTGGGCGAATGGTGAACCGAGTGCGACGCCCAGAACCAGCGCACGGTGTGGGCAGAGCGATGGTACCAGTAGTAGAAGAACTCCAGCCCGACGAAGAGCAGCAGCACCGACCAGATGCTGTCGAGCGACTGCGTGAACAGGCGATGCTGCCAGGCCCAGTCGAGCCACGGTGCCGCCAGGGCATAGGGGATGAAACCCAGCAGGCGGCGGCCGGCGAGGTCGGCCAGCGAGCAGGCCGATGACTTCCAGTCGTAGGCCTCGGCCCGCTTGCGGGCCAGCCATAGGCCCTCGACGATGGCGGCGACGAGCACCAGGGGCAGCAGGGTTAGGTAGAGGATTGAGAGATCTTCCACGGCAAGCCTTTCGGTGGTTGGCTCGGACCAATATATGAGCGATGCTCATGTTCTGTTACTCGCCTTTCAGGCTGCCGGATCGCCATGGCAAGCAAGCGTCAAGTCCCTGAAACAAAACGCCGAATCCCACGCCAGGCGCGCGCGGCCGAGACCGTGGCGGCCATCCTCGAGGCGGCGGCTCAGATTCTGGAGGCGGGCGGGCTCGCCGCCTTCACCACCAACGCGGTGGCCGAACGTGCCGGAGTCAGCATCGGCACCCTCTACCAGTACTTCGTCGACAAGAACGCGCTCCTGCTGGCGCTCGTCCGCCAGGAGATGGGCGCAGCCCTGGTCGAGGTCGGCCGCGCCTTGTCCGGCGTCGACGACCCCACACCGGAGAGTCGCGTACGCGCCATGGTGCGGGCGATGGTGCACGCCTTCCGCGGCCGCTCGCGGGCGCGCAAGGCGGTGGTCCAGGCGATCCTGGCCCAGGGTCTCGGCATCGAGATGGTGGCGCCGATCAACAGCTTCATCGCCAGCATCAGCACGGTGATCGGCCCAGACTCCGAGCGATTGCCGCCGCTCGAGCGCGAGCAGGTATTCGTCCTGTCGCGCGCCTTGCTGGGGGCCATCCGCGCCGCCGTGATGGAAGAGCAGCCGTTCCTGCAGAGCCGCGCCTTCGAGGACGAGCTGGTGCGCTTGGTGATGTCCTACATCGACTCGATTGCGCTGGCCGCCGGACGGCCCTTGTGAGCGGTACGCCGGGCGAGATCGTCGACCTCGTCCTGCCAATCGGTGCGGCGCGAATCGGCCGAGCTCGCGGTCTCGGTGAGCGTGAAGTCGAGATGCCGGCCGGTCGCGCCGGCGAAGGCGCGTCCGGTGAGCAGCAGCGCCAGGGCCGACGCCGAGCGAAGCGGCGTGCTGGCGCCCGGCATGACCCTCGCGAACAGCGGCAGCAGCGCCGACCAGCCGAAGCGCTCGATGGCGGAGCGCTCGCGAGCGAGGCCGGTACCGGCCATCAGGCCGGGATCGAAAGCGAAGTAGCGCGGGCCATTGGCCTCCTGCTCGCGCCGCGCCAGGGCATAGACGTGCAGGATTGCGACGAGCTTGGAGGTGGCGTAGCGGTCCATGCCCTGCTGCTTGACCGACGCCGTCTCGTCGAGCCGGCCCTCAGCCACGCGCGCGATGTCGGGAAACAGCCCGCCGCGAAAGCCGAAGCGCCGCGCCGCGACGTGCGCCGGATCGTGCGTGCCGCTCGCGGTGAAGACGACGGGCGCCGCCGGAGCCAGCAACGGTCTCAGCCATTCGATCAGCGCGGCGTGCGACAGCCAGTTGGCCTGGAAAGTCTCCTCGTATCCGTCGCCGGTCATGCGGCGCGGTCCGACGATCTGGACGCCCGCGTTCGCCGCGACCGAGGCAAGCCGGCGATCTTTCAGGCGCCCGGCGACGGCGTCGGCGAACGACGCGGTCGAGGCGAGCGAGCGGAGGTCGAGCGGCAAGATGGTGAGCCGGTCGTCCCGCGCCAGGGCGCGCAAGGGGTACGCGGCGGCAGGTTGCCGGGCGCCGACGATCAGGCTGGTCGTCGGCTGCGCCAGCAGCTGGCGGGCAAGCTCGAGGCCGATCCCCGAGGTGGCGCCCGTTAGAAGATGGAGCGTCGGGGAGAGCGGCGAGACGACAGGCGGGAAGACGGGCAAAGACATGGGGGTTTTGACTCCGGGGGCAACCCGTCGAAAATGGGAATGCCCTCCCCTCACCGTCCATTCGCATCGGAAGCTCGCCCGTGCCGACCGCCCTGAATCCCCGCAAGAAGCCTACGCAGGAGCGCTCGACCGCCACGGTCGACGCGATCGTCGAGGCGGCGATTCGCATTTTGCGGCGCGACGGCTGGGACGTCTTGACCACGACGCGGGTCGCCGCGGTGGCCGGCGTCTCGGTCGGCTCGCTCTACCAGTACTTCCCCAACCGCGCGGCGATCGCCGTCGAGATCGTGCGCCGCCGCACCCGTCATTTCCTGACGTCAGTGCTGGCCGCAGATCTCGGCGGCGCCGGCGATTTTGAAGCCGTGGCGCGGATCGCCATGACCGTGTTCATCGGGGAGAAGCGGCGCGAGCTCTCCATGACCCTGGCGCTGCGCGACAACCTCGCGGCGATGCAGGGCCGTCAGGCCATCCTCGAGGAAGCGCGGGCCTTCGTGCCGGCCCTGCAGGCCAAGCTCGCGGCCGCTGTCGGCGTCGCTCCCGCGCCGGCACAGCTCGCCATCGCCCTTGCGGCCGTGGAAGGCGCGGTGTGGGAAATCCTGAGCCAGGACGAAGCGGCGCTCGAGCGGGCCGAAACGGTGACGGCGCTGGCGCGGCTCTTCACGTCCCTCGCCGGTCCTGAGGCTCCCGCGGCGGGTCGCGATCGCGATCGAACCACACCTTCAGGCGATCGAGCAGCGTGAACAGGGTCTGCTGATCGCACGCCGACCAGTCGGCGAAGGCGCGCGACAGGCTCGGCATCAGGGCGGCAATCGCCGCGCGATGCTTGGCCTTGCCCGAGGCCGTCAGCACCAGGAGCTTGGATCGGCCGTCGCGGCCGTTGGCGCGCTCGCCCAGCCAGCCCTTGTCGACCAGCTTCTGAACGGTCTTGGTCACGCCGGGCTGCGGCTGCTGCAAGGCGCGCGCGATGTCGGTCACCGTGCGCGCCTGGTCGGGACGATGGCTGAAATGGTTGAGCAGCACGAACTGCGGCAGGGCGAGGTCGAGCGGCTTCAGTTGGCGGTTGGCCTCGGTCGACGTCAGCTGATCGAGGATGCCGATCCAGTTGACGATGCGGAAGGCCAGCGGCGGGGCCGGCCCATCTTTCTCGGGATCTTTCACGCTCTCACGAAGCTCTCGATCGGCCGTCGCGGCGACGGACCGGGATCGCGAGCATAGCCCAGCCGGAAGAACATCTGCAGCGTCTCGTCCGGCGCCGTCGCGGTCTCGCGCTTCATCGCCGCCTGCAGCCCGGCCATCTCGGGATACTCCTGCAGGGTCTGACTGTGCGGCTGCAGGGCGACGCCGAGGCGCGTCGCGGCGAGCTGAAGGCGGACGAAGGTGCGGCCGGCGGCGATCTGGGTCGGGCGCCCATTGTCCGCCGTCGACAGCCAGCCGAAGGCGCGCGCGCTGGCATAGCCGGCGAGCGCGTAGTCGCGGCCGCCGTTCCAGGCGACGGTGCCGGGCGTCATGGCATTCTCCGCCGTCATCAAGCCGGCCTGGCGCAACGCCCAGATCATCGGCCCGGTGAGCGAGATGCCGTCACGATGGGCGGCGATCGCACCGGCGCCGATGCGCACGACATCGATGCTCTCCTTGTGGGTGCGCGGCAGGTTCATCTCGAGCTCGCTGCCGGCGATCGCGATCGCGCGCAGGCGGTCGACATGCGCGGGCTCGTCGGCGACCGACAGCCGGGCGGCGCCCGGCTCGAGGCCCGTGCGCAGGGCTTCCTTGTGCGCCGGGTCGAGCTGACGATCGTCGAAGGCGCGCTTCGCGGTCCGCCGATGCGGCACCGCGTCGAACAGCGGCTCGGGCGTGAGCCCGGGTGACCGGACGAAACGGACCTGCGCGACCGGCTGGTCGAGCCGCCAGTCGCCGGCGGGGAACAGCGTCGTCTCGGTGCGCCAGCCGTCGGCGGTGGCCGCCATCGACAGGATTTCCAGGAAGCAGCCATGACCGATCATGATCTGCCGCGACAACGGATCGGTCTGCGGCAGCAGGCGGGTCGTGTCGACGAACAGCCGGATCGTGTCGGGCTCGGCGAGGTCGACCGACCAGGATTGGAGGTTGTGCGGGTTGGGCGCCAGCAGCGCCCAGGCGAGCGCGCGGCGACGCGGATCGCGCTCGCCCGCCAGCGGCCCGCGCCATCCCTCGACCGCCTCGACCGGCATGGCATCGAGCCGCGTCGCGGCGATCGCCGCGCCGGCTGCGACGACGACTCCGCCACCCAGCACCCGCAGGAACATCTTGCGCGACATTGTCATGGTCAACCCCCGTATCATTCCGTGGAATGCTATATATATTCCTAGGAATGGACCTGCGCAAGGCCTTTGATCGTTGCCCACGCCTCTTGTCATCCTGAGCGCAGCGAAGGATCTCATCGCCAGAATTTCAAAGCACACTTGTCATCCCGAGCAAGGTGCTGCGAAGCAGCGCCGTAAGCGAGGGATCTTTAAGGCAACAGGAAAGGTGCCCTCGCTACGCTCGGGATGACAACTCGCTTGGCTCGACTGCTCGACCACAAAGCCCGGAGCTTGGCTCACCCCCGCGCCGCATCCTGGATCGCCTGCCAGACTCTCTCCGGCGTGGCCGGCATGTCGATGTGGGTGACGCCGAGGTCGGCCAGGGCATCGACGATGGCGTTCATGATCACGCCCAGCGCCGGGGTGATGCCGCCCTCGCCGCCACCGCGGAAGCCGAGCGGATGGTTGGTCGACGGCACCTCGGAGAGCGCGGTCCTGAACATCGGGAAATCGTCGGCGCGCGGCAGGGCGTAGTCCATGAAGGTCGCCGACAGGAGCTGGCCCTGCCGATCGTAGACGCAGCGCTCCATCAGGGCCTGGCCGGCACCCTGCGCGATTCCGCCATGGGTCTGGCCGTGCAGGATCAGCGGATTGACCGCGCGGCCGACATCGTCCACCGCGGAATAGCGCACAATGCGCACGGCGCCGGTCTCCTGGTCGACCTCGACCTCGCAGACGTGCCAGCCATAGGGATAGGAACCGACCCGGCTGTCGACCTCGGCCTGGTCGGCGATCGGCCCGCGCCCGGCCGCCAGCTCGAACAGGCCGATGCTGCGATCGGTCCCCTGGATGGTGAAGCGGCCGGCCTGGAACACGATGTCGGCTTCTCCCGCCTCGAGCGCCTCGGCGGCGAGCTTGCGGCCCTTGGCGACAATACCGAGCGAGGCCTGGCGGATGGTGGTCGCGGCAAGCCGGAGCGAGCGCCCGGAATGCGAGCCGCTGCCGACGCTCACGCGGTCGCTGTCGTCGGTCACCAGGCGGACGCGTTCGGGCGCCACGCCGAGCCATTCGCTGGCGAGCTGGGCGAAGCTGGTGGCATGGCCCTGCCCGGTCGACAGGGTGCCGATCACGATCTCGACCACGCCGCCGCCATCGCCCAGCACGGCAACCTCGGCGCGCTCGACGGGCGCGCCGCTCTGCGATTCGACATAGCCGCCGAGGCCGATGCCGCGGCGCACGCCGCGCGACGCGCTGTCGGCCCTGCGTGCCGCGAAGCCGTGCCAGTCGGCGAGCTCGAGCACCGCGTCGAAGGTGCCGGGATAGTCGCCGGTGTCGTAGGTGACGCCGAACGGATTGGTGTAAGGCGCCGCCGTCACCATGTTGCGCCTTCTCAGCGCGATGCGGTCGAAGCCGTGCGTGCGCGCCGCCAGGTCGATCAGCCGCTCGATCACGAACATCACCTCGGGCCGGCCCGCGCTGCGGTAGGGCGCGGTCGACTGGGTGTTGCTGAGCGTCCCGCACGCCTGCGCCATCGCCGGCATGCGATAGAGGCTGGTCATCAGCTGCGTGCCCTTGGTCAGCGGCACGAACGATGCGGTGTAGGCGCCGAGATTGCTGAAGCTGCCGGCGCGCAGGCCGACGAAGCCGCCGTCGCCATCGAGCGCCAGCTCCGAGACGATGCGGAAGTCGCGACCGGCATAGTCGCTCAGGAAGGCCTCGTGCCGATCGCCGAGCCATTTCACCGGCCGCCCGACCCGGCGCGCCGCCCAGCACACCAGGGCGAACTCGGGGAAGAAATAATTGCGGGTGCCGAAATTGCCGCCGATGTCGCGCGCGATGACGCGCACCTTCGCGGGGTCGACTCCGAGAATGATGGCGAGCTCGCGCTTGGGTCTCACGATTGCCCCGACACCGGCGCGCAACGTGTAGCGGCCAGTCTCGCCATCGTACTCCCCAAGCGCGGCGCGCGGCTCCATCGGCACACCGGTGACGCGCGGGATAACGGTGTCGAGCCGCACCGTGTGGCGCGCCCGCGCGAAGCCCGCCTCGGTCCCCCTGATGTCGCCCACCAGGGCATCGACCGCCGTCTCCTCGAGCGGCGGCAGCTCGTCGTAGGCGACGTGCAGCGCCTCGGCGGCGTCGCGCGCAGCGCCGAGCGACTCCGCGACCACGAAGGCCACCGGCTCGCCGACGAAGCGCACCGTCTCGACGCCGAGGACATGCGGCCGCACGATGAGGAGCGGCGTGCCGTCGATATTGACGAGCTTGATGTCGGGCGGGCTCGACGCCATCGGCGCGTGCGGGATGGGCTGCAGCCCGTCCGCCAGGAGGTCGGCCCCGGTCAGCACGGCCAGCACGCCGGGCATCGCCGTCGCCGCCGCGGCATCGATGCCGGCGATGCGGGCATGGGCGTGCGGCGAGCGCACGACGCAGCCATAGGCCTGGCCCGGCAATCTGAAATCGTCGCTGTAGCAGCCCTGCCCGGTGAGCAGGCGGGCGTCCTCGAGCCGCGGCAGCGCCGTGCCGATGCCGCTCATCGGCGCGCCTACAGGGCGTGCGGCAGCGGCACCGCCAGCAGCACGCCGTGCTCCCGCGCGAGATCGCAGCTCACCCGCGCGTGGACCTTGCTCTGCTTGTCGAAGAAGCGGCCGGTCGCGGTCACCGGAAATACGCCCTCGTGCCAGATGCCGGGATGGATGTAGATGCCGACGCTGCCGTCCGACCAGAAGCCCACGAACGAATCCGGCCTGAGATCGTCGCCCGGCAGGGCGGCCGGCACCACGAACGGCTGGCCGTCGAGTGGCCAGAAGAGCTGGCCGCCGTCGGGATGGTAGTTGCAATGCCAAAGCAGGACGCGGCCCTCTGCGAGCACCACGCCCGCCCGCTTCGCCAGCTCGGGCGGCTCGCGAAAGCCGATGACGTAATGACCGCCGACCGCCTCGTTGCGGCCGAGCAGCTCGTTGCCGCGCCATTCGCAGGCGAAAATTCCTTCGGTCGTGCCGCCCTCGATGCCGGTGCCGGCATCGAGCCGGCGCCAGCCGCCGAGCGGCCACGGCACGATCTCGATCCGGTGAGCCTTCGGGTCGCGCACGATCTCGCCGTAGCCCGCGAGCGACTCGGGCGTCGCCCGAACCAGCGGCACGTCGAGCAGCCGGACGTCGGTAGGGATCGACGGGTTGAGGTAATCGATGACAACGTGATCCATGGCCGAACCATGCAGCAGCAGCAGCCGAGGTTCAATCGCGCGACCCGTCATCCTCATATTCGGGCAGGGCATTCGCAGATGGCAAACTCCCGTCATCCCGAGCGAAGCCGCTCGAAGAGCGGCGCAGTCGAGGGACCTCATCTTGGCGATGCTGCAACAAGATAGGTCCCTCCACTACACCTCGCTTCGCTCGGCTCCGGTCGGGATGACGGAAATGTTCCGTCCGCTTGCGATCGGGGGGCGACCCGGAGGCCGGAGCGAAAGTGAAGAGCTGGCGCCTTACGCCGCCTTTCCGAGATCCTCGCCGGCGAGAGCGCGCTCGATCAGGCGGATGACGTTGTCGCGGCCGAATAGCTTGATGAAGGCGCCCATGCGCGGGCCCTGCTCGCTGCCCAGGAGCACCTCGTAAAGCGTCCTGAACCACTGGCGCAGCTCCTCGCGCGAGAAGTGGCGCTTGCCCGCCTCGTAGACCTCGTTCTGGATGAACTCGGCGGTCTCGTCGTCGGGGATCCTGCGCAGCGTGTCGGCGAGATCCTGCAACGCGGCGCGTTCCTGCGCCGTGGGCAGGCGAAACTTCTTCGAGGACTTCACGAAATCCTCGTAGTAGGCGACCGCACCCGACAGCAGCCGGTCGAGATAGGGTGCGCTCTCCGGCGTGGCGCCCGGCGCATAGCGGCGCAGGTACTGCCACAGCACGCTCTTGTCCTCGGTGTGCGCCACGCCGGCGAGGTTCAGCAGCATGCCGAAGCTGACGCCGCCCGAGTGGTAGTCGACCGGCTTGCCGTCATGGATATGCCAGGCCGGATTGTCGGCCGTCTTGGCCGGCTCCTCGCCCGGCATCCTCTCGACGCTCGCCAGGTAGTCGTCGATGGCGCGCGGGATCACGTCGAAACAGAGCCGGCGGGCGCGGCGCGGCGCCTGGTACATGTAGTAGGCGAGCGACTCGGGCGTGCCGTAGCGCAGCCACTCCTCGACCGAGAGGCCGTTGCCCTTCGACTTGGAGATCTTCTTGCCTTCCTCGTCGAGGAACAGCTCGTAATTGAAGCCGTCCGGCGGCCGGCCGCCCAGAATGCGCACGATCTTCGCGCTGAGCTCGGCCGACGGGATGAGATCCTTGCCGTACATCTCGTAGTCGACGTCGAGCGCGAACCAGCGACCGGCCCAATCGGCCTTCCACTGCAGCTTGACGTTGCCTCCGGTCACCGGCGTCTCGACCAGGCTGCCGTCCTCGTCGCGATAGACGATGGTGCCAGCGTCGGGGTCCGTCTCGACCACCGGCACCTGCAGCACGCGGCCGCTCCTGGGCGAGACCGGCAGGAAGATCGAGTAGGTCGCGCGGCGCTCCTCGCCGAGCGTCGGCAGCATGACCGCCTGCACCTCGTCGTAGTGCCGCAGCATGGCGAGCAGCATCGCATCGAAGCGGCCCGACTTATACCAGTCGGTCGCCGACTGGAACTCGTACTCGAAGCCGAACGAATCGAGGAAGACGCGCAGGCGTGCGTTGTTGGCCGCGCCGAAGCTCGGATGCTCGTTGCTGAACGGATCTGGCACCGCAGTCAGCGGCTTGCCAAGATGCGACTTGAGCATCTCCTTGTTCGGCACGTTGTCGGGCACCTTGCGCAGCCCGTCCATGTCGTCGGAGAAGCAGAACAGCCGCGTCGGCACGTCCGAAAGCCGGCGGAAAGCCTGGCGCACCATGGTCGTGCGCACGACCTCGGCGAAGGTGCCGATATGCGGCAGGCCCGACGGCCCGTAGCCCGTCTCGAACAGCACGTAGCCTTTCGCCGGCACCTTGCCGTCGGTGCGGGCGATGAGCTTGCGGGCTTCTTCGAACGGCCACGCGCGCGCGGCCTCGGCGAGGGAACGATCAATCTGGGACATGGATCGGCCAAACTATGAGCGCCGGCCCGCGCCGTCAATGCGACGACGGGCGCGCAACGAAGGCCTCGGCCTATCTCCCGGATCTCCGGCTGAGGATGGCGATGATGCGGCTCAGCGCCACCGCCAGCATCACGTACAGCCCGATCGTCTGCCAGGTCGGGCGATCGGCCGGCGTTGGCTGAAACAGCAGATAGATGAAGGCCGCGCCGGCGATGACGCAGATGGTCAGCTCGGCCGTGTCGAGCCGCGCGCCCTTGGGCGGTTCGCCGGGCCCCGGCGAAGTCGGCCCGTTTCCCGATGGATGTGTCATGACGATTCACCTCGACGTTTGCCCGATGCGCCTCTCTTCCACGTCCCCTGCCCGGCCTGCAATCTCCCCCATTGCCGTCGATTGCCGGTCGTTGCCCGCAGGCACCCGGTTTGACAACCCCTGCCCAAAGACCACGAATGGCCGACGGCAGGCATGATTACCGTCCCGATCGACAACCGCATCCTTTACTTCGCCCGGGACCGTGCGCAGTTCGGTTTCCTGTCCCACTTCCATCCCAGCCCGATCGTGCTCGACGGCGAGGCGTGGCCGACCGTCGAGCATTTCTACCAGGCGCAGAAATCAGCCGATCCCGCCTATCGGGCCGCAATCCGCGAGGCCATCCACCCCGGCCGCGCCAAGAGCCTGGCGGCGCAGCCGATGGCGCCGAGGCGCATCTCGCGTCATTCCTGGTTCAAGTCTCATGACCGGCTACCGCGATCCGATTGGCACGAGGTCAAGCTCGACATCATGCGCCGCGCCGACCGCGCCAAGTTCGAGCAGAACGCCGATCTCCGCGCCCTGCTGCTCGACACCGGCGATGCCGAACTGGTCGAGGATTCCCCGACCGAGCCGTTCTGGGGCATCGGCCCCGACGGCAAGGGCCCGAACTGGGCCGGTCGCGTGCTGATGGAGGTCAGGGAGAGCCTGCGCCAGACGTGACCTCATGCTCTTCCGGACCGCGAGCGTCCCGCTCGGACGATGGAGGTCTTGTCGTATGCGAGCGCCTGGCTCCGCGCTGGGGGTGCGCCCGCTGCCATGAGTCCCGTCTGGAATCGTCGATTGACAAGTTCTAAAACAACACTGACTATCGCCACCGACAAACGACCCCAGAGTCGGCTACGCGGGAGGGCAGCTTGAGCGCACCGAATGGGACGCCGCCAGACATCGCAGAGGCTGCGCAATCCATCCTGGAGGGACTGCCGCAGCGCCTCGACCAGGTGCTGCGGCCGTGGGCGGATCGGGCGCCCGACCAGCCCGCCCTGATCGGCGACGGCAAGACCTGGACCTACGGCACCCTCGCCCGGGTCGTCGATGAAACGGCAATGCTGCTGCGCGATCACGGCGTGCGCGGTGGCGACCGCGTCATGATCGTGAGCGAGAACAGCCTGGCGCTCGCGGCGCTGGTGCTAGCCAGCTCGGCGATCGACGCCTGGGCGGTGGTGGTCAACCCGCGACTGTCGGAGCGCGAGATCGACCAGATCCGCGACCATTGCGGCGCCCGACTGCTCTACTACACCGTCGAGGTCTCCGACCTGGCGCGCGCCCACGCGACCCGCCACGCGGCGCGCGATGTCGCCATGGGCGCGCTCGCTACCCTGGCGGTGAGTCCAATCAACGGCACCGCGATCTCCGAACCGGTCGAAGCTGGCGGCGCGCGCCAGGTCGCAGCGCTGCTCTACACCTCGGGCACGACCGGCAACCCCAAGGGCGTGATGCTGACGCACCGCAACATCCTGTTCAACGCCGGCATCTCGCGCATGCTGCGCAAGCCGACGCCCGAGGACGTGATCTACGGCGTGCTGCCGATGTCGCACATCGTCGGCTTCTCGATCATCCTGGCGGGGACCCTGATGGGTGGCAGCGCCGCCCACATCGTGCCCAGGTACGACCCGGCCGCCTTCGTCGACGCGGTGCGCCACTGCGGCATCTCGCTGATGTTCGGCGTGCCCACGACCTACCAGCGCCTGCTCGAATACAAGGCGGTGGCCGGGCTGAACCAGCTGCCACGGGGCCGCCTGCGCGGCCTCTATGTCGCCGGCGCGCCGCTCGACCCGACTCTCAAGGGCACGATCGAGCGCGAGTTCGGCCAACCCCTGCTCAACGCCTACGGCATCACCGAATGCGCGCCCGGCATCTCGGGCGTGCGCGCCGAGGCCCCGCGCCGCGACACCTCGGTCGGCACCATCCTGCCCGGCGTCGAGGTGCGCCTGATGGATCTCGCCGGCAAGCCGGCCGCCGACGGCGCGGTCGGCGAGTTGCAGGTGCGCGGCCCCAACGTCATGCGCGGCTACTATCGTGCGCCCGAGGCGACCGCGGCCGCCATCGATGCCGACGGCTGGTTCAACACCGGCGACCTGGCGCGCTTCGAGGGCGAGGCGCTGTTCATCGCCGGCCGCACCAAGGAGCTGATCATCCGCTCCGGCTTCAACGTCTACCCGGCCGAGGTCGAGGCCGTGCTGAACGCACACCCGGCTGTCGTCCAGTCGGCGGTCGTCGGCCGCGCGGTCGAGGGCAACGAGGAGGTCGTGGCCTACGTGCAGTTGCTGCCCGACGCCTGCGCCGGCGTCGAGGCGCTGATGGCCCATGCGGTGCGCCAGCTCGCGCCGTACAAGCGGCCAGCCGAGATCATCGTGCTCGACGCCCTGCCCGCCTCCTCGACGGGCAAGATCCTGAAACACAAGCTCGCCGCCGCGGCGCGCCAACCCCTTCCTGGAGGATCTGCATGACACATCGCAACGCCACCGCGGCCGTCATCGGCGCCGGCGATTTCATCGGCGCGGCGATTGCCCGCAAGTTCGCCGCCGAGGGCTTCACGGTGTTCGCCGGCCGGCGCAACGGCGACAAGCTGGCTCCCCTGGTGAGCGACATCGAGAGGGACGGCGGCAAGGTCTCGGCGCGCTCGCTCGACGCGCGCAAGGAGGAGGACATCACCGCCTTCCTCGCGGAGGCCGACCGGCACGCGCCGCTCGAGGTCTGCATCTTCAACATCGGCGCCAACGTCAACTTCCCGATCCTCGACACCACAGAGCGGGTGTTTCGCAAGGTCTGGGAGATGGCCTGCTACTCGGGCTTCCTGGCCGGACGCGAGGCCGCCCGCCTGATGCTGCCGCGCGGCAAGGGCAACATCTTCTTCACCGGCGCCACGGCGAGCCTGCGGGGGGGCGCAGGATACGCCGCCTTCGCGGCCGCCAAGGCCGGCCTGCGCGCCGTCGCCCAGGCGGCTGCTCGCGAGCTTGGCCCCAAGAACATCCATGTCGCCCATCTCGTGATCGATTCCGGTGTCGACACGGCGTGGGTGCGCGAGCGCATCAAGGAGCGCGAGGGCGAAGCGGGGCTCGCCAACCTGGCTCCCGGCCGCCTGATGCGGCCGGAGGCGGTGGCCGAGTCCTACTGGTCGCTCTACAACCAGCCGCGCGATGCCTGGACCTTCGAGCTCGAAATCCGTCCCTTCGGCGAGAAATGGTGATCCCGTGCCCAAAGTAGATTTCCTGTTCGATTTCGGCAGCCCCAATGCCTATCTCAGCCATCTCGTGATTCCCCGGATCGAGAAGCGGCAGGGCATGAAATTCGAGTATGTGCCGATCCTGCTGGGCGGCGTGTTCAAGCTCACCAACAATCGCTCGCCGGCCGAGACCAACGCCGGCATCAGGAACAAGCCGGAATACCAGCGGCTCGAGACCGAGCGCTTCATCCGCCAGCACGCCATCACGCGCTTCAAGCCCAACCCGTTCTTCCCGGTCAACACGCTGATGATCATGCGCGGCGCCGTGGCGGCGAAGAAGCTCGGGATCTTCGAGCGCTATGTCGACGAGGTCTACAGGCACATGTGGGCAGAGCCCAAGAAGCTCGACGATCCGGCCGTGCTGAAGGCCGCGCTGCTCGAGTCGAGCCTGCCGGCCGACCGAGTGTTCGAGCTAGTGCAGACACCGGAGGTCAAGGACGAGCTTCTGGCCGAAACCCAGCGCGCCGTCGACCGCGGCACCTTCGGCTCGCCGACCTTCTTCGTCGGCGACGAGATCTACTTCGGCAAGGACCGCCTGCGCGACGTCGAGGAGGCGATCGCGGCAGCGAAATAGGTTGTGCCCGGAGTCATCGATGGGGACCGCACCGGCAGCGGCGGTCACCTCGAGAAGCGAAAGGGGTCGAAGGTCGGCATCCCGAATGTTTGAAAATCGCGAACATTGCGCGTAACAACGGTCAGGTTGTGCACTTGGGCGGTCGCCGCGATCATGGCGTCCTCGATAAGATGGTTCGACAGACGGTGCATCATGCGAGCGCACCAGCGGAAAGTCCTGCCATCCATATCGATCACGTTGAAGGTCGCCGACACGTCGTCGAGCCAGGCTTCGATCTCTGCGGCTTTCGCCTGGTCCCTCTCCCGCGTAATCTCGATTCCCGCCTGGATCTCGCCCACCGTCACGGCGGAGATGTGTAGCGCGGCGTCGTCGACATCCCGAAGCCAGGCGAGCACGGCACCATGCGGACGAACGCGGCGCAGTTCGGATACGACGTTGGTGTCGAGCAGGTACACTCGGCTCAGCCGAGCTCGACCGGCGGCCGGCGGCGGTGCCGTCCGCGGGATGGCAAGACAAGGTCTCCGCGGGCCTGCTCCTGCATCAGGAGCTCCTTGAAGGTCGGACGGGCCGAACGCTGCAAGCGTCGCCAGTCGTCGACCGGAACCAGCACGGCAGCGTCCGCGCCGCGCCTGGTCACCAGCTGAGGCCCCTCGCGGAGGCAGGTTTCCAGCAACTCGCTGAAGCGCGCCTTCGCATCCTGCACCGCCCAGCTTCTCACTTGCGTCTCCGTCAGGTCTAGTCAGCTGACTAGTCTATAGCGGAAAGCAAGCACGCGACAACACCACGCCGACCGTCCATGGCGCGGTCCCGACCTAGCCCTTCGATTCCTTGATCACGTTCGTCGCCGCAAGCGCGTCGATCTCGTCCGTCCCGTAGTCCAACTCCCGTAGGACCTCCCGGCTGTGCTGGCCGATCTTTGGCGCGGCCGACGGGGTCCGCGGCGGCGTGACGCTGAACCGAGCGGCAGGCCTGGCCTGGCGGACGCGGCCGACGCCGGGATGGTCGTACTCGGCGATCAGCGCGCGCGCCACCACCTGCTCGTTGGTCAGCACCTCGGCGCGACGCAGCACCGGCGCGCACGGCACGTCGCACTCGTCGAGCCGCTTCAGCCAGTCCGCCGTCGTCCGGGTCGCCAAGATCGCGCCCATGAGGGTGACGCGTTCCGTGGCGTTGGCTGCCCGCTTGCCCTGCGAGTTGAAGCGCTCGTCGTCGAGGAGCTCCGGCCGGTCGGCTGCCTTGCAGAAGCCGGCCCATTCGGAGTCGGAGATCGTGCCGGCGGTGATGTAGCCGTCGATGGTCGGGAAGACCAGGTCGGGTCGCGCATTGTGATCGCCCGCCGGTGCCTCGCGGCCGACGACCACGTAGTTGGTCATCGCTTCCGGCCACAGGAAGGCGAGCATGGTGTCGAGCATGGCCACCTTGACGTGCTGGCCGACGCCGGTTTTCTCCCGCGCATAGAGCGCCGCGGTGATCGCCTGGGCGGTCATCACCGACGTCGTCTTGTCGGCGACGATCGTGCGGATCATCTGCGGCCGGCGCGTGCCCGCCTGGGCCTGCACGTCGGCAAAGCCCGACAGGCCCTGGATGATCGGGTCGTAGACCCGCTTTTCGGCATACGGCCCGCTGTCGCCGACGCCGCTGATCGACACGTAGATCAGCCGCGGGTTCAAGGCGCGCATCGCGGGCTCGCCGAGGCCGAGCCGCTCCATCACCTGCGGGCGGAAGTTCTGCACCAGCACGTCCGAGCGGGCGATCAGCTTCTTCAGCGCCGCAACGCCCTCGGGCCGCTTGAGATCGACCGAGATCGAGCGCTTGCCGCGGTTGGTCGAGATGAACATGGGCGAGAACTGGCCGTCATCGTCGATCGGCGGCCGCGTGCGGCGGGTCATGTCGCCGGCGGGCGGCTCGACCTTGATCACGTCGGCGCCCTGGTCGGCCAGGAACATGGTGGCGAAGGGGCCCGACACCACGCTGGTCAGGTCGATCACCCGCACGCCCGACAAAGGTCCTGTCATCCCCGATCCTCCGGTTTCGTTTCAAAACGTATATCGGCGCCGCATCGGAGCGACAACGCCCGATGCCGCGTTTCGCCATCGGAGAAATCATGCGCCCGCGAGCCAGGCTAATCAGGTCGGCCGCGAAATGGTTTTCTTTTTGAACGTGAGGTAGATTGGTCGCCGAGGTTTGGAGACGGAAGGATGCGCTGGAACAATCTGGACGACGAGGCCTGCTCGCTCGCCCGCACGGTGTCGGTCATCGGTGACCGCTGGACCCTGCTGATCCTGCGCGACTGCTTCCTGCGGGTGCGCCGCTTCGAGGATTTTCAGGCGCGGCTCGGCATCACCCGGCCGATCCTGGCCAGCCGGCTGCGCAAGCTGGTGAAGGAGTTCGTGCTCGCCAAGGTGCCCTATCAGGAGCGCCCGCTGCGGCACGAATACCGCCTGACCCAGAAGGGCCTCGACCTCTATCCCATCGTCATGTCGATCGTGCATTGGGGCGACATCCACATGGCGGGCAAGAAAGGCCGGCCGCTGCTGCACCAGCACATGAATTGCGGCAAGACCTTCGACCCGGTGATGACCTGCTCCGAATGCGGCGAGCCGTTGAGCCCACGCCAGGTCCACGTCCATCGCGGCCCCGGCGCCGCCGGCACGCGCCACCTGCCGCCCGCACCGCCGGTGGCAGAGAAACGGCGAAGGGCCTGATTCCCTCCCCTGTCGTACGGTTATGGAGTGGACCATCTCGAATCCCTCCCTCGTAATCGGGGGAGGTGCCCCATACGGGGCGGAGGGGGAAGACAGCAGGCAGGATGCCTCGCATTCCGACGCTCATCGTCTTCCGGACCGCGAGCGAGACGCTCGCGGTCCGGAAGAGCATGAACGTCGCAATCAGAGAAATCTCCGGTGAGGCCTTCCCCGATTACGGGGGAGGAATATCAGTTGTGTCCACTCCATAGCCGGCATGACGGGGAGGAAAATTACCTTGCGCCCCGCCGCGAACGGCGCGACACTCGTCCGTATCAAAACAGCACTGACATGAGCTGTCGTCGTGAATCGACGGCCAAAGGGGAAGGACGCGAGACATGCCAGCCAGCGAGTCGGTCGCGCTGTTGGTCGGCGCCGGGGATGCCATCGGAGCGGCAGTGGCGAGACGCTGCGCCGCTGGCGGCCTCAGGGTCTGCATCGCGCGGCGCGATGCTGCCAAGTCTCAGGCGGTGGTCGACGAGATCGCAGCCTCGGGCGGCTGGGCGCGCGCCTTCAGCGTCGATGCCCGCCAGGAGAGTGCGGTGCAGGACCTGTTCGCAACGGTCGAGCGCGAGGTCGGGCGGATCGAGCTCTGCCTCTTCAATGCCGGCTCCAACGTCAACACGCCGCTCACCGACACCTCCTCGAGCCTGTTCCAGAAGGCCTGGGAGCTCGCCTGCTATGCCGGCTTCCTCACCGGCCGCGAGGCTGCGCGCCACATGGTGCCGCGCGGCGCAGGCACCATCCTGTTCACCGGCGCGACCGCCAGCCTGCGCGGCGGGCCGGGCTTCGCCGCCTTCGCCTCGGCCAAGTTCGGCCTGCGCGCGCTGGCGCAGTCGATGGCGCGCGAGCTCGGGCCGAAGAACATTCATGTCGCCCACTTGGTGATCGACGGCGGCGTCGACAGCGAGGCGATCCGCAAGCGCATGCGCGCCCGGATGGGCGACGCCGGCGACTCGCTGCCCGCCGACACCCTGATCAAGACGTCGTCGATCGCCGACGCCTACTGGAGCCTGCATCGGCAGCGGCGCGATGCCTGGACCCACGAGCTCGATCTCCGCCCCGCCGTCGAGAGGTGGTGACATGACAGGCTCGCCCTCCCGCCTCGTCCTGTGGGGCGTCAGCACCAGCCGCACGCTGCGCGCGGCGTGGGCGCTGCACGAGCTCGCGCTCGACTACGACCTGCGGCCGATCCTGCCGCGCAGCGGCGAGACGAAGACGCCGGAGTACACGCTACTCAATCCGCGGCAGAAGATCCCGCTATTGCAGGATGGCGACTTCACGATCGGCGAGAGCGCCGCCATCATCGCCTACCTGTCCGACACGTACGGCACCGACGCCAACCGCCTGGTGCCGCTCGAGCCCAAGCCGCGGGCGCGCTGGCGCGAATGGTGCTTCTTCATCGCCATGGAGCTCGATGCGACGAGCCTCTACATCATGCGCCGCCACGGCGCTTTGAAGCACATCTACGGCGAGGCGCCGGCCGCCCTGGAGAGCTCCAGCACCTATTTCCAGGGCCAGATGCGCCATGTCGAGGCGGCGCTGGCCGACGGACGGCCCTATCTGATGGGCAATCGCTTCACCAGCGCCGACATGCTGCTCACGACCTGCCTGGTCTGGGCGATCGACTACAAGGTGCCAGTGGCAACCGCCTGCCACGACTACCTCGAGCGCATCGCCGCCCGGCCCGCCTACCAGTCGGCGCTGCGCGCCAATCTCCCCCGCGAACCCAAGCAGGAGGCCAATCGTGGCTGAAACGGCAACGAGCGGCACGGTGCGGACGGAGAACGACGGGCGCCTGTTCAGCATCGTCGTCGACAACGTCGCCAAGAAGAACGCCTTCACCCCCGCCATGATGGCCGAGCTGTCGGATGCCTTCACGCGGTTCGACCGCGACGAGTCGAGCTGGGTCGCGGTGCTGAGCTTCGCCGGCAAGGACACGACGGCCGGCCTCGACATGCCGAAATTCTTCGGACCCAGTCGCGAGCCGCGCGACAGCCCGGCCGGTAACATAGACCCGTTCGCCCTGAAGCGGCGCACGCTGAAGCCGGTGGTCGCCGCCGTGCAGGGGCTCTGCCTCACTGTGGGCATAGAGATGATGCTGGCGGCCGACATCGTGGTCGCGGCCGATGACACCCGCTTCTGCCAGATGGAGTCCAGGCGCGGGATCGCCCCTCTGGGCGGCGCGCATTTCCGCTTCCTCACCCGCACTGGCTGGGGCAACGCCATGTATCACCTGATGCTGTGCGACGAGTTCGGCGCCGAGCGCGCGCTGCAAATCGGCCTGGTGCAGGAGGTCGTGCCGGCCGGCCAGCAGGTCGAGCGCGCGGTCGCGCTGGCGCACCGGATCGCCGGCAACGCGCCGCTCGGCCTGCGCGCCATGAAACAGGCGGCGCTGCGCTACATCGAGGCCGGTGAGGCGATGGCGATCGCCGCCATCCCGACGATCCACGATCGCGTCATGGGCACCGAGGACGCCAGGGAAGGCATCCGCTCCTTCGTCGAGCGCCGTGCGGCGCGGTTCGAGGGACGGTGAGTTTCAGAATCCTCCCCAACGAAGTTGGGGAGGTGTCGCGTCTTACGCGACGGAGGGGTCATGGAGTCATTGCCGGGAGCGCGCCACTCTGTGGCGCTCATGGGATGTGTGGCCAGCATGAAGAGCGCCACGGAGTGGCGCGCTCCCGGCGATGACCCCTCCGTCGCCGTATGACGGCGACACCTCCCCAGCGAAGCTGGGGAGGAGAGCATGAGCAAGGAGCCGCCATGTCATCACCCCAATGGCACCAGACCGCGTGCAATCTCTGCTACGTCAACTGCGGCATCGAGGTCGCGGTCGAGGACGGGCGCATCGTCAAGGTGCGCGGCGACAAGGCGAACCCCAAGTCGCAGGGCTATCTTTGCAACAAGGCGGCCCGCATCCCCTACTACGCCCATCACGCTGACCGGCTGACGACGCCGCTGCGGCGGCGCGCCGACGGCGGCTTCGAGCCGGTCGACTGGGACACCGCGATCGCCGAGATCGCCGAACGGGCGTGCGCGATCCAGGCACGGCACGGCGGCCAGAGCTTCGCGCTCTATGGCGGCGGCGGACAGGGAAACCATGCCGGCGGCGCATACGCCACGGCACTGCTGCGCGCGCTCGGCTCGCGCAACACCTTCAATGCGCTGGCCCAGGAGAAGACCGGCGATTTCTGGGTCAACGGACGGATGTTCGGCAGCCAGAACTGCCACACCGCCGAGGACGTGCATCATTGCGACCTGCTGCTCGCCATCGGCTGCAACCCGTGGGTCGCGCACGGCTTCCCCAATGCGCGCGATCACCTGAACCAGATCCGCAAGGACCCGGCGCGCAAGCTGATCGTGGTCGATCCGCGGCGCACCGAGACGGCCGAGCTCGCCGACCTGCACCTCGCGGTGCGGCCGGGCGCCGACGCCTTCCTGCTGGGGGCGCTGCTCGCCGTGCTGGCGCGGCGCGATGCCGTCGACCATGCCTTCCTGGCCGAGCACACCGAGGGTTACGACGTGGTGCGAGCGGCGCTGCTGGCGCTCCCGGTCGACGACTGGCTGGCGGCGGCCGACATCACGCGCGCCGAGATCGAGGGCTGCGCCGACATGATCGCAGCGGCCAGGGCGATGGTGGTGCGGGTCGAGCTCGGCATCCAGCAGGGCGTCAACTCGACCCTGAACTCCTACCTCGAGAAGCTGCTGATCCTGCTGACCGGCAGCCTCGGCCGGGCCGGCACCAACCAGCTGCACAGCTGGCTGGCGCCGCTGTGGGGCAACAGCCAGGGCAAGGTCTATGCGCCGACGGGAGACCAGGTGATCGGCGGCCTGCTGCCGCCCAACAGCTTTCCGCGCGCCGTGCTGTCGGACCATCCCGAACGCCTGCGCGCCGTGTTCGTCGACAGCAGCAATCCCGCCAACACGGCGTCGGATACGCAAGGCGTCGAACGAGCCTTGCGCGCCCTCGACCTGCTGGTCGTGGTCGACGTGGCGATGACCGAGACCGCGCGGCTCGCCCACTACGTGCTGCCAGCCTCCTCGCAATACGAGAAGACCGAGTACACGCTGTTCAACTTCGAGTTCCCGACCAACTTCTTCCACGTCCGGCCGGCGGTGCTGCCACGCCTGCCCGGCACCTTGCCCGAACCGGACATCTACGCACGTCTCGCCCGCGCGATGGGCCTGCTGCCGGGTGACAACATGCTGGCACCGTTGCGCGAGGCGGCCGGGCGTTCGCTCGCCGAGTTCGACCGCGCCTTCGGCGGCTTCATGCGCGACAATCCCTCGGTCGGCCCGGCGGCGGCGCTGGTTCTCTACGAGACGCTGGGACCGACACTGCCGAACGGCACGGCGTCCGCTTCCGTGCTATGGCCGGCCGCCCAGATGTGCTCGCGGCGCTCGCCGGCGGCCGTCCGGCGCGCGCTGAAAGTGCCAGCCGACGTGCCGGATGCGCAGCTCGCGCAAAGGCTGTTCGAGGCGCTGGTCGGCTCACGGCACGGCACGGCCTTCACCAGCCATTCCTATGAAGACGTGTGGTCGTTGATCGACACGCCCGGCCACAAGGTGCGCCTCGCGATCCCCGAGATGCTGGATTGGCTGGCGCGGCTCGACGTGACCGAGACCCGATCGAACCCCGACTATCCGTTCGTGCTCGCTGCGGGCCAGCGCCGGATGTTCAACGCCAACCAGATCTTCCGCAATCCGGCGTGGCGTCGCGCCGACCCCGACGGCGCGCTGTCGGTCAATCCGCAGGACCTCGCGGCACTCTCCGCCGACCCGGGCGCGTGGCTGGCCGTTCAGTCGCCGCGCGGCCGCCTGGTGGTGCGCGGCGAGGCCGATCCTTCGATGCGGCGCGGCCAGCTCGCCCTGCCGCACGGCTTCGGCCAGGCCTACCCCGCATCCGACGGCACACGGCTCACCAACGGGCCGCGCATCAACCTCCTGACGGCGGCGGACAATTGCGACCCGATCGCCGGCACCCCCTACCACAAGAACGTCCGGGTGCGCCTGGAGAAGGCCACGCCCGAGGAGGCCGCACTCGCGGAGCAGACCTCCCGGCGCATTCATGGGATGGCAGCCGCCTGACGACCTGATAAGGGTCTGTGACTGTCACGGACCCCGACGAGACCAGCCCACCCAAGCGAGCGAGCGGCCATGAAGACCAAGATCACCGAAATGTTCGGCATCGAGCATCCCATCATCCAGGGCGGCATGCATTTCGTCGGCTTCGCCGAGATGGCGGCGGCGGTGTCGAACGCGGGCGGGCTCGGCATCATCACCGGCCTGACGCAGCGCACGCCCGATGCGCTGGCCAACGAGATCAAGCGCTGCCGCGAGATGACCAGCAAGCCGTTCGGCGTGAACCTCACCTTCCTGCCGGCGGTCACGCCGCCCGACTATCCGGGCTACATCGACGCCATCGTCAAGGGCGGCATCAAGGTGGTCGAGACCGCGGGCAACAACCCGCAGAAATGGCTGCCCGCGCTCAAGGACGCCGGCATCAAGGTGATCCACAAATGCACCTCGGTGCGTCATTCGCTGAAGGCCGAATCGATCGGCTGCGATGCGGTGAGCGTCGACGGCTTCGAGTGCGGCGGCCATCCCGGCGAGGACGACGTGCCCAACTTCATCCTGCTGCCGCGTGCCGCCGAGGAGCTCAGGATCCCCTTCGTCGCCTCCGGCGGCATGGCCGACGGCCGCTCGCTGGTCGCCGCGCTCTCGCTCGGCGCCGATGGCATGAACATGGGCACCCGCTTCATGGCGACCCGGGAAGCGCCGATCCACGACAACGTGAAGCAGGCCCTGGTGGCGGCCAGCGAGCTCGACACGCGGCTGGTCATGCGCCCGCTGCGCAACACCGAGCGCGTGCTGAAGAACGCCGCCGTCGACCGGCTGCTGCAGAAGGAAAAGGAGCTCGGCCCCAAGCTCGAGTTCAAGGACATCATCGCCGAGGTGGGCGGCGTCTACCCGCGCATCATGAAGGACGGCGACATGGACGCCGGCGCCTGGTCGTGCGGCATGGTCGCCGGCCTGATCCACGACATCCCGACCGTCCAGGAGCTGATCGAGCGCATCATGCGCGAGGCCGAGGCCATCATCGAGCAGCGCCTCGGCGGCTTCATGAGGCAGTGACAGCCGGCGGTGCCGATGCGGTGCACACTTTCAAGACCGAGAAGACCTCGCTGCGAATGGTCACGATACCGGATCGATTTGTGTCAGCTTTAGCTTAGGGTTCCAGCGAAGCCTCACCCTGAGGAGCCACGCGGGGCGTGGCGTCTCGATTTGGGCGAAGCAACCTTCGCCCTTTGGCGGCCAAAGCACGCTTGTTGCTCACCCTTCGAGACGCCACGCTCCGCGTGGCTCCTCAGGGTGAGGTTCCTCTCGCCCTACCCCGGCTTTCTCAAAGGTACTAACGCAGGGTTAGCGCGGTCTTGGGCTCGGGCGGGATCGCCAGCAGGTTGCGGGCGAGCAGGACGTCGAGCTCCTCAAGGCTCGCCCGGTACTCGCCATTCTGGCATCGGTAGAGAGCAAGCTCGGCGCGCGCGCGCTGACCGGTGTGATGAAACGTCAGATGGCTGCCGTAGCGATACCACAGGCCGTAGAGCTTGGTGCAATACGCGAGCCATGGCGGTGAGGGTTCCGGGGACGCCGCCTGCCCGACGGATGCGGTGCAGATCAACGCCATCGCCAGCAGGCAGCCCGAGACCCCGAAGCGGCCAGTCATGGCTTCCTCCCTTCAGCCCAGGACACCGTGGGCGCCGAGCACGCCGGCCGCGGCGATCACCGCGCCGGCGGACAGCAGGACCCAGTGAAGCGCCTGCACGAGGCGGAACGCGCCGTCCGGATCGGCGAGGGCACGGGCGTAGAACCAGTCGCGCACGAATGCGACGCCGCCCATCCAGTGGATGACCGCCAGCACGTGGATCGCGCGGGCAATCGTGACGTCGTCCATGGCTCGTCGTCGCTCCAGCCTAGCGGGCGGTCAGCGGAACTGCACCCGCGGCCTCGGCGGCCCGCGTCTCGAGATCGACCGTCAGCCCGTGCGCCCGCAGCCAGCCGGCAATCGCTTCCGCTTGTGGCGCCAGCTCGATTGCGAGCGGGCCGGCGAAGGCGCGCCAGCGATCGAGATTGCGCGCCGGCACGCCGACCAGGACGGGAATGCCGAGACCGACTGCCTCGGCGATCACGTCGCGCATACCGCCGCCATCGGCCTCGATCTTGCCGAACTTGTTGACGACCAGCAGGCGCGGCGACTCGGTCTGCAGGCTGATGAGGACGGCCTCCGCCACCTCGGTCAGCAGGCCGACATCGAGCCGGCAGCCGCGTGCCTCCTTGCCGCGGTGTTCCGCCAGCGCCACGACCTCGCCGCTCGCCAGATCCTCGATCAGGAGATCGCAAGGATGGCGGCCCGGAAGCTCGTCGGCGGCGCGTTGCAGCACCCCGGCGAGCTGGACGCCCGCCTCGCGCATCGGCTCGAGAGCGCGCGCCATGGCCTGGTCGGGATAGACGCCGTCGGCATAGACCACGGCGGCAATGAGCTGGTTCGACATGACTACTCTCCTCTTGGATCAATGCTGGGATCGCGCCACTCCGATGGTGCTTTCTTCGTTTGGAGCGCGCGAAGTGGCGCCATTGGAGTGGCGCACTCCCGGCCATGAGCCACTTCCGCGGGCTCGCCGTCGTGGCGCAGCGACCAGGCGAGCATTCGGCCGAGGCAGGCGGCAGCGGGATCGTCGGCGCGCCCGAGCGCACCCATGAGACCGAGCCAGGCGTCGTCGTCCGCCTGGTCGGCGAACCGGCGCACGGCGCGAACGGCATAGGACGCTGTCGTCTCGCCGGCGCGCTGCGCGGCGGCGTCGAGGGCGACCATCAGCGTGAGGTCGCCGAGCGCCATCAATGTCTCGGCGGCGACGGTCTCGTCGCCCAGATCGGCCAGCATGTCGCCCAGCAGCATCGTCCCCTCCCTACTGGACGAGCGGGCCGTGGGCGGCCGCCAGGTCGACGCCGGTCACCGCGGCGCGGCCGGCAAGAATGGCGACGTACTGCTGCAGGGCGCGTCGACGGACGGCCTCGTCGAGGTAGTCGGCGATGCGCTCCTGGACCAGCTCGAACGGCAGCTCGCGGCCATCGATTCGCCGATCGAGCCGCACGACGTGAAAGCCATAGCGCGTCTCCACCGGCTCGCCGTGCAGGGCACCGGGCGTCATGCGCTGCAGCGCCTGCTCGAATTCGGCGACCGTCTGGCCAGGACCGATCTGGCCGAGATTGCCGCCCTGCTCACGCGACGGGCAGGCCGAATGGCTGGCGCACAGCGCGTCGAATGCACCCGGCTGCGCCTGCAGCTCGGCGATCAACGCCCGGGCGACCTGCCGGGCGGCATCGCGTGCCGCCGGATCGCCGCGATCGGCGGGTAGCAGGATGTGAGCCGCCTCGAACAGGTCGGGGGAGCGGAAGCGCCGGCGGTTCGAATCGTAGTAGCGCCGGCAGGCCGCCTCGTCGGCGCGCGGCACGGCGACCTCGCGCTCGAGCAGGGCGCGGAGGCGCGCCTCGTCGGCGGTCTCGCGGCGTCCCTCGTCGTCCTCGAGCGGCTCGGCCTCGATGGCGAGGCGGTCGGCCTCCTGGCGCAGCAGCTCGCGAATGGCGAGCGCGCGCGTCGCCAGCGCCCACGCCTCGTCGGGATCGGCAGAGGCGTGATGCTGGGTCTCGCGGATGATGTCGGCGCTGGCGATGGTATGGCCGTTGACGCTTATCGGCACGGGGCGGCCGGGACGACGGCGGGCCGGCCCTGCAGGGGACAGTGTGCTCATGACGGTCACTCCGCGGGCTGGCGGTCGGCGGGCAGGGACTGGCGGGCCGACAGCGGACGGCGCGTGCGCACGACCTGGTAGCCGCGCCGGCCGAGGTACCAGACCGGCGCCGACCAGATGTGCACCAGGCGGCTGAACGGGAAGACCAGGAACAGGGTCATGCCCAGCACCAGGTGCGTCAGGTAGGGCCAGGCGAGGCCCTGCAGCGTCGCCGCGTCGACCGGGTTCAGCGAGACGATGCCCTGCGCCCAGTGCGACAGGACGAGCATCACCGAGCCATCGGAATGGGCCAGCGAGGATGGCAGCGTGGCGAGGCCGAGACAGAGCTGCAGCCACAGCAGGGCCAGGATGGCGATGTCCATGACCGAGCTGGTGCGCCGGATGCGCTCGTCGAGCAGACGGCGGTGCAGCAGCATCGTGAGGCCTGCAAAGCAGACGACGCCCGCAATACCGCCGGCGGCGACTGCGATCAGCTGCTTCTGCTCGACCGTGACCACCAGGGTGTAGACCGAGGTCGGCGTCAGCAGGCCGACAGCATGCCCGAGGAGAAGGAACAGGATGCCGACGTGGAACAGGTTCGAGCCCCAGCGCAGCTGGCGCTTGCGCAGGAGCTGGCTCGAGCTCGCCCGCCAGGTGTACTGCTCGCGGTCGAAGCGGATCAGGCTGCCGAGCAGGAACACCGTGAGGCAGATGTAGGGATACCAGACGAACAGCAGATGAAAGACGTAGTCCCTCATGACGCGACTCCCGGCGATTGTGCTGCGGTGTGGACACCGCTCATGTTCCTCTCCCCCGCTAGGGGGAGAGGAGCTCGAGCTGGAGGTCCTCCGTTGGAACGACGCCCGTCGCGCCGGAGCGGCGGCGCGACGCCGTCGGCCGGGCGCTGGGCGGCACGCAGCCGTTCGGCGAGGCCGTCGACCGCGCAGGCATCTGCCGTCGCGGCGCTGGGGCCGAAGCGCACCTCCTGCTCGGTCCAGGCCGCATCGAGCGCCTCGAGATCGTCGGGCTCGGGATCGGGCTCGGCGCGCAGAACCGCGAGCGCCGCCTGGTCGGGCTTGGCGCGCGACAGGGCGAGCAGCGCCGACATGACCGCCTCGTAGGACGAGCCGCGCTTGGCGAGGCGCTCACGCAGGGCGGCGATCACGTTGGCCGGCTGGCCGATCAGCTCGATCGCCGCCCGCGGCTCGAGGATCGAGGCATACTCGAGGAACAGCGGCAGGAAATCCGGCAGCTCGCTCGGCGTCGGCGTGTAGCCGCCCTCCTCGTAGAGCTTCAGCAGGTCGACCATCGCCTGGCCGCGATCGCGGCTCTCGCCGTGCACGTGCTCGAACAGGTGCAGCGACAGGGCGCGCGTGCGGTCGAACAGGAGGCCGTAGCGTTCCTGCAGGTCGTAGAGATCGCCGCCCGCCAGCTCCTCGATCAACCGGTCGAGGGCGGCACGCTCCGCGACCGGCAGCACAGCTTCGCGATCGATCGCGGCGCGGATCTCGGAGGCCGCCTCGACCAGGTCGGCCGTGGGGTAGGACAGCAGCGCCGCCAGGGCACGCAGGGTCTTCATCACGCGACCTCCATCGGGTTGCGCGCCTTGAGCTTGCCGCCGGAGAACAGGTTGCCGCCGTCGTCGGGCGAGCAGCCGTTGCCGAAGCTGAAGCCGCAGGCGCCACGCAGCTGGTAGGCGTCCTCCGAGGTCTCGCGATGGGCGGTCGGGATGACGAAGCGATCCTCGTAGTTGGCGATCGCCATCACGTGATACATGTCCTCGATCGCCTCTGGGGTGAGGCCGACGCGCCTGGCGACGGCGGTGTCGATCACGCCGTCGACGGTCTTGGCGCGCATGTAGGCGCGCATGGCGAGCATGCGCTCGAGACCCTTCGCCACCGGCTCCTCGTCACCGGCGGTCAGCATGTTGGCGAGGTAGCGCAGCGGGATGCGCAGCGACCTGACATCCGGCATGGCGCCGTCGACGCCCATCCTGCCGGCCTCCGCCGCCGACTGGATCGGCGACAGCGGCGGCACGTACCAGACCATCGGCAAGGTGCGGTACTCGGGATGGAGCGGGAAGGCGACCTTCCACTCCATGGCCATCTTCCACACCGGCGAGCGGCGGGCCGCCTCGAGCCAGGGGTCCGGCACGCCGTCGGCGCGGGCCTGAGCGATCACACGCCCGTCACGCGGATCGAGGAACAGGCCGAGCTGTGCCTCGTAGAGCTTCTTGTCGTCGGCGACGCTCGCCGCCTGCTCGATACGGTCGGCATCGTAGAGCACGACGCCGAGGTAGCGGATGCGGCCGACGCAGGTTTCCGAGCAGACGGTGGGCTGGCCGGCCTCGAGGCGTGGGTAGCAGAAGATGCACTTCTCCGATTTGCCCGACGACCAGTTGAAGTAGATCTTCTTGTAGGGGCAGGCCGACACGCACATGCGCCAGCCGCGGCACTTGTCCTGGTCGATCAGGACGATGCCGTCCTCCTCGCGCTTGTAGATGGCGCCCGACGGGCAGGCCGCGACGCAGGCCGGGTTGAGGCAATGCTCGCAGAGCCGCGGCAGGTACATCATGAAGGTGTTCTCGAACTGGCCGTAGATCTCCTTCTGCACGCCCTCGAAGTTGACGTCGGCCGAGCGCTTGGCGAACTCGCCGCCCAGGATCTCTTCCCAGTTGGGGCCCCATTCGATCTTCTCCATGCGCTGGCCGGTGATCAGCGAGCGCGGCCGGGCCGTCGGGAAGGCCTCGAGCTCGGGCGCCTTCTGCAGGTGCTCGTAGTCGAAGGTGAAGGGCTCGTAGTAGTCGTCGATCTCCGGCAGGTCGGGATTGGCGAAGATGTTGGCGAGGATGCGCCACTTGCCGCCGATCCGGGGCTGGATGCGGCCGTTCCGCTTGCGCACCCAGCCGCCGTTCCAGCGCTTCTGGTTCTCCCACTCCTTGGGATAGCCGATTCCCGGCTTGGTCTCGACGTTGTTGAACCAAGCGTATTCCATGCCTTCGCGGTTGGTCCACACGTTCTTGCAGGTGACCGAGCAGGTGTGGCAGCCGATGCACTTGTCGAGGTTGAGGACCATCGCGATCTGGGCGCGGACTTTCATGACATGTCTCCTGTTCAGTCGGCGGCGCGCACGGCCGGGGCGGTCTCGGCCTCGCGCCAGGGACGCTCGAGCCAGTCGACGGTGGCGAGCTTGCGCACCACCACGAACTCGTCGCGGTTGGTGCCGATCGTGCCGTAGTAGTTGAAGCCGTAGGATTGCTGGGCGTAGCCGCCGATCATGTGCGTCGGCTTCAGGACCGCGCGCGTCACCGAGTTGTGGATGCCGCCGCGCTTGCCGGTCATCTCCGATCCCGGCACGTTCACGATCTTCTCCTGGGCGTGGTACATGAAGAGGGTTCCCTCCTTCATGCGCTGCGAGACCACGGCGCGGGCGACCAGGGCGCCGTTGCTGTTGTAGGCCTCGACCCAGTCGTTATCGACGATGCCCGCCCTGGCCGCGTCGATCTCGCTCAGCCACACGATCGGCCCGCCGCGCGACAGGGTGAGCATCATCAGGTTGTCGGTGTAGGTGGAGTGGATGCCCCACTTCTGGTGCGGCGTGATGAAGTTCAGCACGACCTGCCGGTTGCCGTTCGGCCGGGAGTCGATCACCGACTTCGTCGTGCGCAAATCGACCGGCGGACGGTAGACGCACAGGCCTTCGCCGAACGCCAGCATCCAGCGATGGTCCTGGTAGAGCTGCTGGCGTCCCGTCAGCGTGCGCCACGGGATCAGCTCGTGGACGTTGGTGTAGCCCGCGTTGTAGCAGACCTTCTCGCTCTCCAGCCCCGACCAGGTCGGTGCCGAGATGATCTTGCGCGGTTGGGCGACGACGTCGCGGAAGCGGATCTTCTCGTCCTCCTTGGGCAGCGCCAGGTGGACATGGTCGCGGCCGGTGGTCCTGGCCAGCGCCTCCCACGAGCGCACCGCGACCTCGCCGTTGGTTTCCGGCGCCAGCATGAGCAGCACCTCGGCGGCGTCGATGTCGCTGTCGATGCGCACCAGGCCCTTGGTCGGCCCGTCGGCGACGACGCCGTTCAGACGCTCGAGATGCTCGACCTCGCGTGCGGTCTGCCAGGCGATGCCCTTGATGCCGTTGCCGACCGTGGCCATCAGAGGGCCGAGCGAGGTGAAGCGCTGGTAGACGGCGGGATAGTCGCGCTCGACCACGGTGACGGCCGGCATGGTCTTGCCGGGGATCGGCTCGACCTCGCCCCACTTCCAGTCCTTGACGTCGATCGGCTGCGCGATCTCGCCCGGGCTGTCGTGCAAGATCGGCGTCAGCACGACGTCCTTCTCGACCCCCAGCACCTCCGGTGCCACACGCGAGAAGGCCTTGGCGATCGCCTTGTAGATCTCCCAGTCACTCCGCGCCTCCCACACCGGATCCACCGCCGCCGTCAACGGATGGATGAAGGGATGCATGTCGGAGGTGTTGAGATCGTTCTTCTCGTACCAGGTCGCGGTCGGCAGGACGATGTCGGAGTAGACGCAGGTGGTCGACATGCGGAAGTCGAGCGTCACCAGCAGGTCGAGCTTGCCCTGCGGCCCCTCCTCGCGCCACACGACTTCCTTCGGCTTGGCCTTGCCCTCCTCGCCGAGATCCTTGCCCATGACGCCGTGCGTCGTGCCGAGCAGATGCTTCAGGAAGTACTCGTGCCCCTTGCCCGACGAGCCCAGCAGGTTGGAGCGCCAGACGAACATGTTGCGCGGCCAGTTGCGCGGGTTATCGGGGTCCCCGCAGGACAGCCGCAGCTCGCCGCTCTTCAGCTTCTGTGCCACGTAGTCCTTTGCCTCGAGACCAGCGGCAGCGGCGGCGCGGGCGATGCCGAGGGGATTCTGCTCGAGCTGCGGCGCCGACGGCAGCCAGCCCATGCGCTCGGCGCGCACGTTGTAGTCGATGATCGCCCCGTCCCAGGCACCCGGCGGCGCGGTCGGCGAGACGATGTCGCCCACGTTGATCGTCTCGTAGCGCCACTGGTCGGTGTGGGCGTAGAACGCCGACGTCGAGTTCTGCTGGCGCGGCGGCCGGCCCCAGTCGAGGGCGAAGGCGAGCGGCGCCCAGCCGGCCTGCGGCCTGAGCTTCTCCTGGCCGACATAGTGCGCCCAGCCGCCGCCCGACTGGCCGACGCAGCCGCACATCGCCAGCATGTTGATCACGCCGCGATAGTTCATGTCGGCGTGGTACCAGTGGTTCATCGCCGCGCCGATGATCACCATCGAGCGCCCCTTGGTCTTCTCGGCGTTGGTCGCGAACTCGCGCGCCACCTGGATGATCTTGTCGCGCGCCACGCCGGTGATCTTCTCGGCCCACGCCGGCGTGTAAGGCGTCTCGTCGTCGAGCGATCTTGCCACATTGGGACCGCCCAGCCCGTCATCGACGCCATAGTTGGCGAGGAAGAGGTCGTGCACCGACGCCACCAGCGTCTCGCCGTCGACGAGCTTCAGCTTCTTCACCGCCACCAGCCGCCGCAGGACGCTGTCGTGCGCGGTCGAGACGAAATGCTCGTGCGCGATGTTGCCGAAATAGGGGAAGCCGACGTCGACGATGTCGTCGCACACGTCGTTGAGCGACAGCCGCAGGGTCGTTTCCTTACCCGACGCGTCCCGCTGCTCGAGGTTCCACTTGCCGGTCTCGCCCCAGCGGAAGCCGATCGAGCCGCGCGGCACCACGACGTCTCCCGACCTCTCGTCGAAGGCGACGGTCTTCCAGTCGGGATTGTTGGCCTCGCCCAGCGCGGCATCGAAGTCGGACGCCCGCACGAAGCGGTCGGGCACGTACAGGCCGTCGCGCATTACCAGCCGCACCAGCATCGGCATGTCGGTATATTGCCGCACGTAGTCGCGGAAATACTTCACCTGGCGGTCGACGTGGTACTCCTTCAGGATCACGTGGCCCATTGCCATGGCGAGCGCCGAGTCGGTGCCCTGCTTCACCGACAGCCAGATGTCGCCGAACTTCGACGCCTCCGAGTAGTCGGGACAGATCACCGCGCTCTTCAGCCCGCGATAACGCGCCTCCGTGTAGAAATGGGCGTCCGGCGTGCGCGTCTGCGGCACGTTGGAGCCCCACAGGATGACGAAGCCGGCATTGTACCAGTCGGCCGACTCGGGCACGTCGGTCTGCTCGCCCCAGGTCTGCGGCGAGGCCGGCGGCAGGTCGCAATACCAGTCGTAGAACGACATGCACACGCCGCCGATCAGCGACAGGTAGCGCGAGCCCGCGGCGTACGACACCATCGACATGGCGGGGATCGGCGAGAAGCCCAGGATGCGGTCGGGCCCGTAGGACTTCGCGGTGTAGGCGTTGGCGGCGGCGATGATCTCGGTCGCCTCCTCCCAGCCGACGCGCACGAAGCCGCCATGGCCGCGCTTCTTCGTGTAGGCGGCGCGCTTGTCGGGGTCCTCGACGATCGAGGCCCAGGCGGCGACTGGGGCAAGCGTGGCGCGCGCCTCGCGCCACAGGCGCAACAGGCGCGCGCGCGCCAGCGGGTACTTCACGCGGTTGCCCGAATAGAGATACCAGCTGTAGCTGGCGCCGCGCGAGCAGCCGCGCGGCTCGTGGTTGGGCAGGTCGGGCCTGGTGCGCGGATAGTCGGTCTGCTGGGTCTCCCAGGTGACGATGCCGCCCTTGACGTAGATCTTCCACGAGCACGAGCCGGTGCAGTTGGCGCCATGCGTGGAGCGCACGATCTTGTCGTGCTGCCAGCGCTTGCGGTAGGCGTCCTCCCAGCCGCGGTCCTCCGACGTGGTGATGCCGTGGCCGTCGGCGAAGGGCTCCTCGACCTTGCGGAAGAAGGTCAGGCGATCGAGAAAATGCGACACGGGGATGTCTCCTCGGGCAATTGCGGGAGTGTGATGGTCAGGGCGTGGCGGAAGCCGCGGCGGGACGCGCGGCGGACCGGCCGCGCTCGACGTCGAACAGCAGGCCGCCGCGCCGCGTGTAGACGAACCAGGTGAGCGCGATGCAGCTCAGGTAAAAGGCGAGGAAGCCGTAGAGCGCCACGGCGGCGCTGCCGGTGAGCGCGATCGACGAGCCGAAGCTCTTGGGGATGAAGAACGCGCCGTAGGCCGCGATCGCCGAGGTGAAGCCGATGATGGCGGCCGACTCCTTCTCGGCCTGCAGGCGACGCACCTCGGCGGTCGCGCCCGGCATCAGGCGGTCCATGTCCTTGCGCATGATCGCCGGGATCATCTGGAAAGTGGACGCGTTGCCGACTCCGCTGGCGAGGAACAGCAGCAGGAACATGGCAAAGAAGCCCACGAAGTTGCGCTCGCCGAGGAAGTGCACGACGCCCAGCGCGCCCAGCGCCATGACGACGAACACCCAGAAGGTCACGCGGCCGCCGCCCCAGCGGTCGGAGACCCAGCCGGTGAGCGAGCGCGACAGCGCGCCGACCAGCGGGCCCAGGAAGGCGTACTTCAGCGCGTTGATCTCGGGGAACTGGATCTTGGCCAGCAGCGGGAAGCCCGCCGAGTAGCCGATGAACGAGCCGAAGGTGCCGGTGTAGAGCCAGCACATGTACCAGTTGTGGCGGCGCTGGAAGATCACCGACTGCTCGGCGAAGGACGCGCGGGCCGAGGCGATGTCGTTCATGCCGAACCAGGCGGCGAAGGCCGAGGCGGCGATGAACGGCACCCAGATGAAGCCGGCATTCTGCAGCCACAGCGGCGTCTGCCCGCCGGCCTCCCTGGCCATCTGCGGCTCGCCGCCCAGCCAGCCGAACACGCCGGCGGTGATCACCATGGGCACGACGAACTGCACGACGCTGACGCCGAGATTTCCCAGGCCGGCATTGAGCGCCAGCGCGTTGCCCTTCTCCGCCTTGGGAAAGAAGAACGAGATGTTGGACATCGACGAGGCGAAGTTGCCGCCGCCGAAGCCGCACAGCAGCGCCAGGATCAGGAACATCCAGTAGGGCGTCGCCGGGTTCTGCACGGCATAGCCGATGCCGGCCGCCGGCAGGATCAGCGACCAGGTGGCGAGCGTCGTCCACAGCCGGCCGCCGAAGATCGGCACGGTGAAGGAGTAGAAGATGCGTAGCGTGGCGCCCGACACGCCGGGCAGGGCGGCCAGCCAGAACAGCTGGTCGGTCGTGTAGGTGAAGCCGATCGACGGCAGCTTGGCGACCACGACCGACCACACCATCCACACCGCGAAGGACAGCAGCAGCGCCGGGATGGAGATCGCGAGATTGCGCTGGGCGATCCGCCGGCCGGTCTTCTCCCAGAACTCGCGATCCTCGGGATGCCATTCCTGCAAGGTCTTGCCGGACAGCTTGCCGACATGCTGCGGGCCATGGATCTCCTGCATCTCCGGCAGCTCGGGCAGCCGCGCCAGCGCCTCGCCCGCCTTCTCGCGCTCCATGGCGCGGATCGAGACGTGCATCCAGACGAGCGACACCGCGACCACCAGGAACAGCAGCATGAAGCAGCTGGTCCACACGCCGGTCAGGTCGTTGAGCAGGCCGAAAGCGATCGGCAGCACGAAGCCGCCCAGCCCGCCGACCAGGCCGACGACACCGCCGACCGCGCCGACCCGGCCCGGGTAGTAGACCGGGATGTGCTTGTAGACCGCCGCCTTGCCGAGGCTCATGAAGAAGCCGAGCACGAAGGCCACGACCGTGAACGGCACCAGCCCCATCTCGAAGGTGAAGGCGATCGGCCCCGTGATGCCCTTCACGATGTACTGGGTCGGCGGATAGGACAGCACGAAGCAGGCCGCTACCGAGACGCCGAACGTCCAGTACATCACCCGGCGGGCGCCGAACTTGTCGGACAGCACGCCGCCATAGATGCGGAACAGGCTGGCCGGCACCGAGTAGGCCGCGCCGATCATGCCAGCCGTGATGATGTCGAGGCCATAGACGCCGATCAGGTAGCGCGGCAGCCACAGCGCCAGGGCGACGAACCCGCCGAAGACGAAGAAGTAATAGAGGGCGAAGCGCCAGACCTGGACGTTGCGCAGCGGCTCCAGCATCGCCGCCATCGACTCCGGCTTGGCACCCGACTTGCGGCGGGCCGCCAGCTCGGGGTCGTCCTTCGTGGTGAACCAGAACAGCACGGCCATGACGATCAGCGCGACCGCCCAGATCTCGGCGACGCTCTTCCAGCCCCACGCCACCATGACGAAGGGCGCGACGAACTTGGTGACCGCCGCGCCGACATTGCCGGCGCCGAAGATGCCGAGCGCCGTGCCCTGCCGCGCCGTGTCGTACCAGCGCGAGACGTAGGCGATGCCGACCGAGAACGAGCCGCCGGCGATGCCGACGCCGAGCGCCGCCAGCAGGAAGGTCGGATAGTCGTAGGCATAGGTGAGCAGCCAGGTCGCCACCGCCGCGGCGAGCATGACCAGGCTGTAGACGATGCGCCCGCCGTACTGATCGGACCAGATGCCGAGGACGAGGCGGATCAGCGATCCGGTCAGGATCGGCGTGCCGACCAGCAGGCCGAACTGGGTATCGGTGAGACCGAGGTCCTTCTTGATCTGCACGCCGATGATCGAGAAGATCGTCCACACCGCGAAGCACACCGTGAAGGCCAGCGTGCTCATGCCGAGGGCCATGGTGCGGTCGCGGGTATTGCCTCCGGCACTCTGCAGCATCGCCATCGTCAGTCTCCTTCGATGGCGTTACCGTCGAGGAGGCACACCGCCGTCGGGTTGACGTGAATCAAGCTCGGGCAGGACCACGCGCAGGGAATGCGAATCCGTTAAGCTATGTGAACGATGAGTGTTCACATTTGGTAACAACAGCGCCTGAATGCGCCCTAGCGACATCCCCCTGATCCGCCGCGCCCGGCTGTTCTCCCAGGTCAGCGAGACCGACCTCGCGGCACTGGTGGCGACCTGCTTCGTGCAGACGCTGCCGCGCGGAGCCACGCCATGCCATCAGGGCGAGAAGCCGGAGTTCCTACACATCGTGCTGTCGGGCAAGGTCGGCCTGTTCGCCGAAGGGCCGCGCGAGGAGATGCTGATCGAGTTCTTCGGACCGGGCGACGGCTTCGTCCTGCCGGCGGTGATGCTCGACATGCCCTACCTGGTGACGGCGCGGCTGCTCGACGAGGGCCGCATCCTGCTGTGGCCCGCCGCCGCCTTTCGCGCCCAGGTCCGTGCCAACGGCGCCCTGGCCTATGGCGCGACCCTGCAGCTCTCCAGCTACTGGCGGATCCTGGTCGGGCAGATCAAGGACCTGAAGCTCCTGTCGGCGACCGAGCGCCTGTCGGCCATGCTGCTTGCGCTGGCGCCGCGCCAGACCGGAAGCGCCACGGTGACCCTGCCGGGCGGCCGGCGGCTCATCGCCGGCCGCCTCGGCATCACGCCGCAGAGCCTGTCGCGTGCCTTCGCGACCCTGCGCCCGCTGGGCGTCAGCGGCCAGGGACGCCAGATCGCCATCGCCGACCTGGAACGTCTGCGCGACCTGGCCGGCACCAGGGCACGGTGACGGCGGCCGGGGCCACCCCTCCGGCCGGTCGTTTCATGCTATCCAGCGCGCAATGGCATCTTTACCGGAGACCCGACCGGCACTGATCGCCACGGCGCGCGGGGCGCTGTGGCGCACCGGCGACGGCCGGATCGAGCGGCTGCCGCCGGCCGATGCCGCGCTGCGCGCCGTGGCGACGCCGCCGCTGGTCTGCCATGCCCCCGCGGTGTCGGCTCGGCTCGGGACCGAGCGGCTGGTCGCGCACGATCTCCTGGAGCTGTTCGCCTTCGTCCGGCCTGCCCGCTTCTGCCTGCCGACGCCGCGTGGCCTCTGCGAGGCGCTCGATCTGCCTCTTCCGACGACCCCCGAGGAAGAGGCCGAATCGCTGCCCGACGTCGCGCGGCGGCTGATCGACGAGCTCGAGGACATGGCAGCCCTCGCCTCGCCCGAGATGAAGGCGACGGCGCTCGCCATGGCGCGCGGCCACTGGCCATGGGCCGGCGACGTGCTGGCGGCGCTCGGGCTCGATGCAGGAGCCCAGAAGCTGCGCGCGCTGGCAGGCCTCGACATCTGGAAGAGCCTGCCGCAATGGGAGGAGCCGCCGCCCCCGCCACCGCCCAGGAGCCTGCCGGTGGAACCGCGCGAGGCCCGCCTGCGCCTGGGGCAGCTGATCGCCGCCGGCGCACACCTCGCCGAGGCGCGGCCGAGCCAGGGCGACTACGCCTCCGCGGCGAGCCAGGCCTTCGCGCCGCGCGAGCAGGAGGAGCGGCCCAACGTCGTGCTGGTCGAGGCCGGAACCGGCGTCGGCAAGACGCTGGGCTACGTGGCGCCGGCCTCGCTGTGGGCCGAGAAGAACGGCGCGCCGGTGTGGATCGCCACCTACACCCGCAACCTGCAGCGCCAGATCGACACCGAGCTCGACCGCCTGCACCGCGACAGTGCCGAGAAGCGCCGCCGCGTCGTCATCCGCAAGGGCCGCGAGAACTATCTCTGCCTGCTGAACTACCAGGAAGCGGCGATGCGCACCGGCCTGGCGCCGGAGAATGCCGTCGGCCTCGGTCTGCTGGCGCGCTGGGCGCTGGCCACTCGCGACGGCGACATCGTGGGCGGCGACCTGCCGGCCTGGCTGCTCGACCTGATCGGCCGCGGCAGGGTCAACCGGCTCGCCGACCGGCGCGGCGAGTGCATCTACTCGGCGTGCGAGCACTACCGGAAGTGCTTCGTCGAGCGCACCATCCGGCGCGCCCGCCAGGCCGACATCGTGATCGCCAACCACGCGCTGGTGATGATCCAGGCGGCGATGGGCGGCCTCGACGATGCCACGCGTCCGCTGCGCTACGTGTTCGACGAGGGCCATCACCTGTTCGACGCCGCCGACTCCGCCTTCGGCGCGCATTTGAGCGGCGTCGAGGCCTCCGATTTGCGGCGCTGGCTGATGGGCGCCGAGGGACGGCGCGGCAGCCGCGCGCGAGGCCTCGAACGGCGCGTCGCCGACCTGCTGGGCGACGACGAGCAGGCGCATCGCACGTTGCGCCAGCTGCTCGAGGCCGCACAGCTGCTGCCGGCCGGCAACTGGCAGACCCGTCTCGCCGACGGCACTGTGCTGGGCCCGGCCGAGGAATTCCTCGCCCTCGTGCGTCAGCAGGTGCGGGCGCGATCGAGCGGCGACGACCAGGGCTTTGGCCAGCAATGCGACGTCCATCCGCTGGCGCCTGGCCTGCTCGCCGCGGCCGACCAGCTGGCCGCGGCGCTGGCGCAGATGCTGGTGCCGGTGCGCCGGTTGCGCCAGGCGCTCCAGGCCAAGCTTCAAACGGAGGCCGATAAGCTCGACTCGGCCCAGCGTGCTCGCATCGAAGGGGTCGTGCGCTCGCTCACCAACCGCTGCGAACGCACGCTCGAGGCGTGGCAGGCGATGCTGCGCGGGCTGCACGGCGAGCCCGACCCGGCCTTCGTCGACTGGCTGGCGATCGAGAAGATCCAGAACCGCGAAGCCGATGTCGGCATGTTCCGCCACTATCTGGATCCGACCGAGCCGTTCGTGAGTTCGGTGATCCGGCCGGCGCACGGCGCCGTCATCACCTCGGCGACCTTGCGCGACGCGCTGGACGTGCCGGTCGCCGCCAACGACGAGAAGCCGGAGGCGCTGGCCGACTGGGACGTCGCCGAGGCCCGCACCGGCACGCGCCACCTCGCGGCGCCAGCCGTGCGTGCGGCGATGGCCTCGCCGTTCGACTATCCCGAGTCGACACGCGTGCTGATCGTGCGCGACGTCCGGCGCGACGACGCCGAGCAGATCGCCGCGGCCTACCGCGAGCTGTTCGTGGCGGCGGGCGGCGGTGCGCTCGGGCTGTTCACCGCGATCGGCCGGCTGCGCGCCGTGCATCAGCGAATTGCGCCGGCGATCGAGGCGGCCGGCCTGCCGCTCTACGCCCAGCATGTCGGCGGCATGGACGCGGCGACCCTGGTCGACATCTTCCGCGCCGAGGAGCATTCCTGCCTGCTCGGCACCGACGCGGTGCGCGACGGCGTCGACGTGCCGGGCCGCTCGCTGCGCCTGATCGTGTTCGACCGCGTGCCGTGGCCGCGCCCCGACATCCTCCATCGCGCGCGCAAGGAGGCATGGAAGAAGGCCGGCGCCGGCAACAACGCCTACGACGACATGCTGGCGCGGCTGCGGCTCAAGCAGGCCTACGGCCGCCTGATCCGCCGCGCGACCGACCGCGGCGTCTTCGTCATGCTCGATTCGCGGCTGCCGAGCCGCCTGCTCGGCGCCTTCCCTCCCGGCGTACCGATCGCCCGTGTCGGGCTGGCCGAGGCCGTGGCGCAGGTGCGGGCGTTCGTCGGCGTCGACGCCCTCACCTCGATGTCATCCTGAGCGCAGCGAAGAGTCTCAGTGCGACACGGAATGCCCAGTACCCGGCGGTGAGATCGTTCGCTGCCTCACGATGACGGATGTGGAGTCGGACCATGGCTGCTGACCTGTCGAGACGCAGACTGCTCGAGACCCTGCGCGGACTCGGCGCGGCAACGCTGACGCTCAATGCGCTCGGGCTCCTGCCCGCGCCCACCGCACTCGCTGCGCCACCGGCCTTGCCTGCCGAGTCGGGGCGCGGCAAGAGCGTGGCGGTGCTGGGTGCCGGCATTGCCGGGCTGGTCTCGACCTTGTTGCTGCGCCGCGCCGGCTATCGCTGCACCGTGATCGAGGCGCGTACGCGGCCCGGCGGGCGCGTGTGGACGGTGCGAGGTGGTGACACGATCGAGGAAGTCGATTCGACCCAGAAGATCGACTGGGAAGCCGACCCGCATCTTTATTTCGACGTCGGCGCGGCGCGGCTGTCGCACCATCATCTCGGCATTCTAGGCTACTGCCGCGAATTCGGCGTGGCGCTCGAACCCTTCATCAACGACAACCGAGCCGGCCTGATCCAGATCGACAGCGAGTTCTCCGGCGAGCCGCAGCGCATCAGCCGCCTGCAGGCCGACCTGCGGGGTGCCGTTGCCGAGCTTGCGGCTCGCTCGGCCCCTATCGACGGCAGCCTCGATGCGTTGCTCAGGAACTTCGGCGACCTGCGCAGCGACATGACCTATGCCGGCTCCTCGCGCGCCGGCTACGCCTCGCCGGAAGCCTCGCCTGGTGCCGGCCGCCAGGGCGGCACGCCGCTGAAGCCGATCCCGATCGGCGATATCGCGCGCCTCAACGAGGTGATGATTCTCGGAATTGCCCTCACCTTCGTCGAATCGTGGAGCCAGTTGCCCAGCATGCTGCAGCCGGTCGGCGGCATGGACCGCATCGTGCAAGCGCTGGTGAAGGCGGTCGGCGGCGACATTGCTTACGGTCAAGAGGTCGAGCAGATCCTGCGGATCGGCGACCGGGCCCGGATCGTGTCGCGCCACAGGCAATCCGGCGCGATCGCCACGACCGACGCCGACTACGTCGTCTGCACCATTCCGCTTCCCGTCCTGAAATCGATCCGCACCGACTTCTCCCCAGCCGTGACGCGGGCGATCGAGCAGGGTGCCGCGACCTACGCGCCCGCCGCCAAGGTTGCGTTCGCATCGTCGCCACGCTGGTGGGAAGTCGATCACCAACTCTATGGCGGGATCAGCTGGACCAGCCGCGACATCAACCAACTCTGGTATCCTTCGCATGGCTATCACACGAGCAAGGGCATCCTGATCGGCGCCTACATCTGGGATCCCGCGGCGGTTCAGCGTTACGCTGCCATGAGCCCGGCCGAGCGCCGTGCCGCCGCCGTCGCCGACGGTGAGCGGATGCACCCCGGCTACGGCACGAAGGTCGGCGCCGCCGCCTCGGTCGTGTGGCACAAAGTGCCCTACTCGCTGGGCGGATGGGCCGAATGGGACGATACACCGGGCGCGCGGGAGACGATCTACCCTGTCCTGCTGCCGCCGGATGGGCCCTTCCACTTCACCGGCGAGCACATGAGCCATGTCACCGGCTGGCAGGAAGGCGCCGTGCAGTCGGCCCACTACACGGTCGGCCAGATTGCGGAACGGGTCAAAGCCGGCCGGTAGCGCGGCTAGCCGGAACTGAGGCATCGTTGCATCATGACCCTGCGCAAGATCAACATCGCCATCATCGGCGCCGGCATGGGCGGCCTAACAGCCGCGGCAGCGCTCAGCCGCGTCGGCCTCGGCGTCACGGTCTACGAGCAGGCCCGACAGTTCACCCGCCTCGGTGCCGGCATCCAGGTCGGCTGCAACGCCATGCACGTGCTGCGCGGCCTGGGACTGGAGGAACGGCTGCGCGCCGAGACGTTCTATCCGCGCTCGTGGAACAACCGCGACTGGCGCACCGGCGAGGTGCTGTTCGACATGGTGTTCGGCGAGCCGGCGGAGGAGAAGTACGGCGCGCCCTACCTGCTCGCCCATCGCGGCGACCTGCATGCCGCGCTGGCGAGCCTGGTGCCGGCAGATTGCCTCAGGCTGGATCATCGGCTGGTCGGGCTGGAGACGGGCGCGAGCGGCACCGTGCGGCTGGCCTTCGCCAACGGCGCGACGGCAGAGGCCGATGCGGTGATCGGCGCCGACGGCGTCAACTCCGTCGTCCGCACGCTCCTGTTCGGCAATGTCGAGCCGCAGTTCGCCGGCCGCATCGCCTATCGCACGACCTTCCCCGCCCGGCTGCTCGACGAGCAGGGCGTCGCCATCGACGACTGCGTGAAATGGTGGGGCGAGGATCGCCACATCGTGATGTACCCGGTGAGGCCCGACCGCAGCGAGGTCTACTTCGTCACCAGCCAGCCCGAGCCGCTGTTCACCGCCGAGTCGTGGTCGATGGAGGGCGATGTCGAGGTCCTGCGGGCCGCGTTCGAGGGGTTTCATCCGACGGTGCGCGGCGTGCTGGCAGCCTGCCCGTCGGTCCACAAGCGCGTCCTGCTCGATCGCGACCCGCTCGAGCAGTGGGGCGACGGCACGGTGACGCTGCTCGGCGATTCCTGCCATCCCATGACGCCCTACATGGCGCAGGGCGCGGCGATGGCGATCGAGGACGCCGCCATCCTGTCGCGCTGCCTCGATGGCATCGAGCGTGCCGGCATCGCCGACGCGCTGCGCCGCTACGAGGCTACGCGCCGGGAGCGCACGGCGCGCATCCAGCTCACCTCGAGGCAGAACCGCTGGGGCAAGGGTGCGACCGACCCTGGCTGGGTTTACGGTTACAATGCCTGGACGGCACCGCTGGCGGATCAAGCTCTTCCCGCCCGCGGTCCGCAAGACCATGAAGGAGCATCGCCATGAACACAGACTACCGCTCTATGGTCGATGCCGGCGCCGGCACGGTCGACCGCCGCATCTTCTCCGACGCCGAGATCTACCGCGTCGAGATGGAGCGCATCTTCGCGCGCTGCTGGAACTTCATGTGCCACGAGTCGCAGATCCCCGAAGCCGGAGACTTCTTCCTGAGCTTCATCGGCGAGGACAGCGTCATCGCCGTGCGCGATCGCAAGGGCCGGGTCGGCGTGTTCCTGAACTCGTGCCGGCACCGCGGCAACGCCGTGTGCCGCGCCGAATCCGGCCACGTGAAATCCTTCCTCTGCACCTACCACGGCTGGACCTACGACCTCGAAGGCAGGCTGGCCGGCGTGCCGGGCTACAAGAGCTTTTATCACGAGGCGCTGGAGCGCGATAAATGGGGGCTGATCCCGGCCGCCAAGGTCGAGAGCTACAAGGGCTTCGTGTTCGCCACCATGGATCCCGAAGCGCCGGCGCTCGACGAGTATCTCGGCGAGGTCGGCCGCGTCGGCCTGTCGATGGCGGCCGCCCACGGCGACGTCGCCGTAGTCGACGGCGTGCAGAAGAACGTGCTCGCCTGCAACTGGAAGCTCGCGGTCGACAACCTGTTCGACTGGTATCACGTGCAGACCTCGCACGCCTCGGCGCCGCTGTCGGGCTACCTGCCCAAGCTGCCCTACAGCGACGACGACCAGATCGTCTCGCTCGGAGAGTACGGCCACGCCATCAGCGGCCCGCGCTCGACGCCCGAGATCCGCGCCCAGCTGGCCGCCACGACGAGCAAGGTGCCGCTGTTCGACGAGCGCTGGCGCGACACGCCCGAGGCCGCGGCGGCGCTCGGGCCCGTGGGCGTCGCCTCGCGCGGCCATCCCAACATCTTTCCCAACCTGTGGATCGCGTCGAGCGGCGTGCAGCTCTGCCTGCGCCTGCCGCGCGGGCCGTTCGCCACTGAGATCTGGTGGTTCACCCTGATCGATCGCAACATGCCGGCGGAACAGCGCCGCGCCTCGGTGCAGCGCATGAATCACACGTTCGGCCCGGCCGGCATGCTGGAGCAGGACGACGGCGAGAACTGGAGCCAGAGCACGCTCGCCACGCGCAGCGCCGTCGCGCGCCGCCATCCGCTCAACTACGCGATGAACATCGGCCGGGGCCAGATCAGCGAAGCGCAGCAACCGGGCCTGCCCAGCATCGAGACCAGTATCAACGAGCACGCCCAGCTGTGGACCTATCGCGCGTGGGCCGACTGGATGGCGGCAGACGACTGGCCGGCGCTGAAGCGCGACCATGCCATCCCGCGCGGGGTCGTGTGATGCCCGACGCCGTTACGCCCGGCACGAGCTCGACCCTGGCGCTGCGGCTCGAGGTCGAGACCTTCTATTACGACGAGGCCGCCCTGCTCGACGGAAGGCGATTCGGCGAATGGCTCGACCTGCTGACCGAGGACATCCACTACTGGATGCCGGTGCGCCGAACCAGGATTTCCGCCCAGCTCGACAGCGAGTTCTCGAAGATCGGCGACATGGCCTTCTTCGACGACGACAGGAAGATGCTGGAGATGCGCGTGCGCCGGTTGGAGACCGGCTACGCCTGGGCCGAGGAGCCGCCGTCGCGCACCCGCCATCTGGTGACCAACGTCCGCATCGTCGGCGTCGAGGCCGAGCTCATCACCGCCGAATCGAACTTCCACCTCCATCGCACGCGCCTGAACTCGGACGAGAGCAACTGGCTCGGGCTGCGCCGCGACGTGCTGCGCCGCGAGAGCGGGGCGCTGCGCATCGCCCGGCGCCACATCTTCCTCGAGCAGACGGTTCTGCTGGCGCCCAACCTCAGCAATTTCTTCTGATGACAGGCTGGTTCGATCCCGGCTCGGCGACGCTCGACCGCCGGGTGTTCAGCGATCCGGCGATCCACGCCCTGGAGCTCGAGCGCGTGTTCGCGACGTCCTGGCAGCTCGTCGGTCCCGCCAACTGGCTGCTCAATGCGGGCGACTGGATCTCGGCGCGGCTCGGCGCCGAGCTGGTGGCAATCTGGCGCGACCGCGCCGGCGGGCTGCAGGGAGTCGTCGATCTCTGCCCGTGCTGCCAACGGCCGCTCAGCACTGGAGAACGCGGATCGGCAGCGCCGCTCGCCTGTCCCATTCATCCCCAGGCGAGGGGATTCGCGCGCGTCCCGCACCTCACCGAACGGAACGGGCTGGTGTTCGCCAACATGGATTGCGAAGCCCTGCCCATGATGTTCGAGCCCGATCCCATCGCCGTCTCCCGGCTGATCGCCGTCGGCGAGCACCGCTTGCGCTGGACTTTTGCCGGCAACTGGAAACTGGCGATGGAACATTTTTGCAGTGCCATCGACATGCGCGATCGGGTCCATGCAGCGAGCGACCTGCCGCGCCGCACCAGCGCCACGCAGTTCCCCAACCTCACCTTCGATCCCGCGTCGTCGAGCCTGCAGGTCTGGCATCCGGCGGCACCCGACCGCACGGAGGTCGACACGTGGTGCGTGGTGGCGCACGACGCCACGGAAGCGGACCGCGACGCCGCCCGCCGCGCGACGCAGCGCGCCTGGGGCCCCGGCGGTCTGCTGGCGCAGGACCTCGCGCCGCATTGGCAGTCCATCACCGAGACGTCGAAGGGCCTGCTGGCCCGTCGTCATCGCCTGCCCATCGAGAAGGAGTCCGGGCAGCGCGCCTTCTATGCCTGGTGGCATCACCGTTTGACCGCCGCGAACACGCGTCCGCGGCGATCGATTCCCCTCAGCCTGCGGGCTGTCTGATGCGCTACCACCCGCTCGGCACGACCGGCATCCGCGTCTCCCGCATCGGGCTGGGAACAGCGACCTTCGGCGTGGCGCCGCTCGCCGCCGATTGCGAGCGGCTGATCGGCCGTGCGCTCGATCTCGGCATCAACCTCATCGACACGGCGAACAGCTACGGCAACCAGGCGCGCTTCGATCGCGCCGGCGCGCCGCTTGCGTCGGCGCGCGCCTCGGCCGAGGAGATCGTCGGACGCGCGCTCGGCGCACGGCGTCACGACGTCGTGCTGTGCACCAAGGCGATGGAGCCGGTCGGCGACGGGCCGAATGCCCGCGGCCTGTCGCGCCGGCACCTGTTCGAGCAGGTCGAGATCAGCCTCCGCCGGCTCGGCACCGACCATATCGATGTCTACTACGCCCACCATCCCGATCCGGCGACGCCGATCGAGCAGACCCTGCGCGCCTTCGACGATCTGGTGCGCCAGGGCAAGATCCTCTACGCCGCGCTCTCGACCTATCCTGCATGGCAGCTGACGGAGGCACTGTGGCAGGCCGACCGGCTGGGCACGTCGGCCCCGGTCTGCAACCAGATAGTCTACAACCTCGCCAACCGCGCAGCCGAGCAGGAGATGCTGCCAGCCTGCCGCCGCTTCGGCGTGGGCGTCACCGTGTTCAGCCCGCTCGCTGGCGGCTTGCTCGCCGGACCGGCGGTCCGCGAGCGCGCCGTCGCCGGCAGCCGCCGCTGGGGCGGCAGCGGATTCACGCCGGCGCAAGTCGCGTTGGCCAAGAGGCTGGAAGCGGTGGCGGCCTCGGTCGACCTCTCGCCGGCCGTGCTGGCGCTCGGCTGGCTGGTGGCGCAACCAGCCATCAGCTCTGCCCTGGTCGGCCCGGAAACGCTCGCGGAGTTGGAAGCCGATGCCACCGCCGGCACCATCGACCTGCCGGCGGAGCTGGTAGAGCGGATCGGGTCGATCGGCGCGTAGTCACATTGCTCACCTCCCCGTAGTCGCACGGTATGGCTCCAGACGTGGCCGGGCCCATCTCAGGGCCTCTGGCCTCGGGGCGGCGCTTTGCGTATAGAGTGCAGCCAACGAGTAAAGAGTGGTGTGTGGAGGACGCGTAGTATGACCAAGCTTATTCTGCCCCGCCGGCGGGCAATGTTGTTGTCCGGTGTCGCCCTGGCCGCGCCGATGCTGTCCGCGGGCGTCGCCCGCGCCATCGACGATTGGCCGACCAAGCCTGTCCGTTACGTCAACATCTTTCCCCCCGGCGGGCCGACCGATACCCTGTCGCGCATCGTCTGCCACGAGCTGTCGCAGCTCAGCGGTCAGCAGTTCGTCGTCGAGAACAAGGCCGGAGCGGGCGGCAATGTCGGGGCCGACTTCATCGCCAAGTCGGCGCCCGACGGCTACACGATCGGGCTCTACAGCATCGCCAGCCACGCCATCGCGCCGACGCTCTACACCAAGCTGCCGTTCGACGCGGGGAAGGACTTCACCGGCATCGCCATGCTGTGGTCGGTGCCCAACCTCCTGATGAGCCGGCTCGATCTTCCGGCCAAGACCGTGCCGGAGATCATCGGGCTCGCCCGCGACAATCCCGGCAAGTACTCCTTCGCCTCGTCCGGCGCCGGCACCTCGCCGCAGATCAGCGGCGAGCTGTTCAAGCAGCTCGCCAAGATCAACCTCCTGCACGTGCCCTACCGCGGCAGCGCGCCGGCCCACCAGGACCTGCTGGCCGGCCAGGTCGACATGATGTTCGACAACATTCCCGGCCCGCTCGGCCTGATGCGGTCGGGCAAGGTGCGCGGCTATGCCGTGACCTCGCGCGAGCGCCACCCCGCCGTGCCCGAGCTCCCCACCATGGCGGAGTACCTCCCGGGCTTCGAGATCACCTCGTGGGGCGGCGTCTGCGGTCCCGCCGGCCTGCCCGCGCCGATGGTCGAGAAGCTGTCGGCCCTGACGAAGAAGGCGCTCGAGAGCGAGACGGTCAAGAAAGCCTTCGACCAGCAGGGTGCGACCCGCATCTGGATGAGCCCGGCCGACACCGCGGCCTTCCGTGCCGCCGACGAGAAGCGGCTCGCGCCCGTGATCAAGCAGTCCGGCGCGAAGGTGGATTGACCTGTTTCCTCCAATGAAGATCGGGGCGGGTACCGCCCCGATCTTCTCGGCGGCGTGGTGCGCGCCGGTGTGCTGGGAGTCTCCCCACGCAGTGGGGAGGTGTCGAGTTCACGCATCACGTTGTCCTCCCTGCGCGAAGCGCGGGGAGGTGCCCCCGCAAGGGGGCGGAGGGGTCAGGAGAAACGCACGCTCTTGCTGGAACACTTGCCATACTGACGCCACTGATCGTCGATTCTACGAGGCCTTGGATCGCAAGAACTTGGACGAGCGCTTCGACTGGGGCTCCTGACCCCTCCGCCCCCTGCGGGGGCACCTCCCCGCGCTTCGCGCAGGGAGGGACGACGCTGGCGAGGCGGTTCACTTGAACTTCGGCATGACCTCCTGGCAGAGCAGCTGTAGCGCCGTCATGACCCGGTCGTGCGGGATCAGGCTGCCGGGGTTCAGCTCGGCCAGGATGCCGTCGAGGCCGAGCGTCTCGCGTAGCTCGACGAGGCGATCGACGACGCTGCCGGGAGTGCCGACGATCATGCGCTCGCGCAGCACCTCCTCGTAGTCGATCGATTGCATCTTCTCGCCGCGCGCGGCCCGGTTCTCGATGGCGCGGGCGCCGCCCGCCGTCGCCGAGGCCGCCAGCCGATCGCCGATGTAGCGCAGCAGATGCATGATGCTCTCGCGCGGCTCCTCCCGCGCCGCCTCCTCGGTGGGCGCGACATAGACCGGGACGCGCAGGTAGACCTCGCCGTCGCCCGCATGGCCCGCTTCCTTCCAGGCCTCGCGGTAGGTCTTCACCAGCGGCGCCAGCTCGGAAAGGTTCCCGGTGCGGGCGGCGATGAAGATCGGATGGCCGAGCGTCGCGACCTCGACGTAAGTGTCGGGGCTCGCCGCGGCGATGCGGATCTCCGGCCACGGCGCACGCCACGGCTTGGGCGCCAGCCGGACATTCTCGTAGCTGAAGTACTTCCCGCTCCACGAGAAGCGCTCCTCGGTGAAAGCGAGCTTGACGATCTGCAGCGTCTCGGCGAAGCGCTCGCGGCTTTCGGCGTAATCCACGCCGTAGGTCCTGTAGGTGTGGGCAAAGCCGCTGCGGCCGACGCCGAAGATCAGCCGGCCCTCGCTCAGCTGGTCGACCGTGGCGACCTCCTCCGCCAACCGCAGCGGATGGCAGAGCGGCAGCACCTGGACGGCGGTGCCGATCTTCATGCGCCTGGTGCGCGTGGCGATGGCCGACGCCAGGATCAGCGGCGAGGACAGCACCGAGCGTTCGGGCGCGAAATGCAGCTCGGCCAGCCACATCGCATCGAGACCCCAGCGCTCCGCCGCATCGACCTGGGCGAACGAGTTGGCAAAGGACTGCGCCGAGCTTTCGCCAGGCAACGCCTGAAACTCGTGGAACATGCCGAATTCCATCGGTCCTCCTCGTCCAGCGCCATTGGGCAGCGCCATTGGGCAGCGCGATCGGCCACTGCAATCCCCAGCTTGCTCCGTCATAGTAGGCGGAGGGAAGGGCAAGACTACCATGCCAAAAAGGGTTCTCGTCGCGGGTGCGACCGGCCTGGTCGGCTATGCCGCCATGAAGCATTTCGGCTCGCAGCCGGACTGCGAGGTCGTGGCCCTGTCGCGCCGAAGGCCCGACGAGACGTTCGGCGCGCGCTGGCTGTCGCTGGATCTCGCGGACGCGGCGGCGGCCGCGGCACTGGCGCCTGAGTTCGCGGGCATCACCCACCTCGTCTACGCTGCGCTTCACGAGCGGCCGGGGCTGGTCGCCGGCTGGCAGGAAGCGGAGCAGATCGAGACCAACGACCGCATGCTGCGCAACCTGCTGGCGCCGCTCGAGCAGGCTTCCCCGCAGCTCCGGCACGTCGCCCTGTTGCAGGGCACGAAGGCGTACGGCGTGCATGTCCGGCCGATGCTGGTGCCGGCGCGCGAGAACCGCTCGGAGATGCACGAGCAGCCGAATTTCTACTGGAACCAGGAGCGCTACCTGCGTGCGCTGCAGCGCGGCAAGGCCTGGAGCTGGTCGATCCTGCGGCCGGTGCTGATCGTGGGCGACTCGGTCGGCAGCGCCATGAACGTGATCCCCGCGCTCGGCGTCTACGCCGCCCTGATGCGGCGCGCTGGCAAGACGCGGCTCGACTACCCCGGCGGCGTCGGCCGCGTGGCGCAGGCGGTCGACGCCGACCTGCTGGCGCGCGCCATCGCCTGGTCGGGCGAGGCGGCGAGCGCGCGCAACGAGATCTTCAACGTCACCAATGGCGACGTGTTCGTGTGGCCCAACGTATGGCCGGCGATCGCCGCCGCACTGGGGTTCGAGGCGGGCGACGCGGTGCCGCTGTCGCTCGACCGCGAGATTCGCCCGCGCGAGACCGAGTGGGCCGAGGTCCGCGCGCAATACGGCCTCAGGAGCGGCAGCCTGCGCGACTTCGTCGGGCTTTCGTTCGAGTATGCCGACTACACGATGGGCTACGGCCGTACCACGCCTGGGCCGCCGGCCCTGGTCTCGACCATAAAGCTCATGCAAGCCGGCTTCCACGAGGTCATGGACACCGAGGCGATGTTCGCCAAGGCCATCGCCGAGATGCAGGCGAAGAAGCTGCTGCCGCCGAGGTTGGGATGAGGCGCTCTCCTCATCCTCCTCCCCAGCTCCGCTGGGGAGGTGTCGGCGTAATCGCCGACGGAGGGGTCATGAGCCTCAGGCTCAATCTTCTCCCATGGCTCATGACCCCTCCGTCCGCGAAGACGCGGACACCTCCCCAGCAAAGCTGGGGAGGAGAATGAACAGCGAGGAGACCGCGCAATGCTCGACAAGGTCGACGTCCTGATCATCGGCTCGGGCGCCTCCGGCGCGGCGGTGGCGTGGAGCCTGGCCGAGACGAAGATGCGCATCCTCTGCCTCGAGCAGGGCGACTGGGTGAAGCCGACCGACTATCCGAGCAATGGCCGCGACTGGGAGGCGCGGCTGTTCGGCGACTTCGCCACCAGCCCCAATCGCCGGGCGCGCCCGACCGACTATCCGATCAACGACGACAACTCGCCGATCAAGGTGGTGAACTTCAACGGCGTCGGCGGCAGCACGATCCTCTACACGGCGCACTATCCGCGCCTGCATCCATCCGACTTCAAGGTGCTTACGCTCGATGGCGTGGCCGACGATTGGCCGATCGACTACACGACGCTGGAGCCGTTCTTCGCCGAGAACGATCGCGTGACCGGCGTCTCGGGCCTGGCCGGCGACCCGGCCTATCCGCCCAAGCAGCCGCCGATGCCGCCGCTGCCGCTCGGCAAGTCGGGTGCGCGCTTCGGCAGAGCGATGAACCAGCTCGGCTGGCACTGGTGGCCATCCGACAGCTCGATCGCCACGGTCGACTACGAGGGCCGCGCGCGCTGCATCAATCTCGGCCATTGCACGCCGGGCTGCGCGCAAGGCGCCAAGGCCAGCACCGACATCACCTACTGGCCGCTGGCACTGCGCGCCGGAGTCGAGCTGCGCACCTTGTGCCGGGTGCGAGAGATCACGGTCGGCCCGGATGGCATGGCATCCGGCGTCGTCTACTACGACGCCGAGGGCCGCGAGCAATTCCAGCCGGCCGAGGTCGTGATCGTCGCCTGTAATGGCGTCGGCACGCCACGCCTCCTGCTGAACTCCCTATCAGGAAAGTTTCCCAATGGCCTCGCCAACTCGAGCGGGCTCGTCGGCAGGAACCTCATGTTCCATCCCTACGCCTACAGCTACGGCTATGTCGACGAGCCGCTCGACGGCAATCACGGCCCGCCGCTCTGCCTGTGGAGCCAGGAATTCTACGAGACCGATCCGAAGCGTGACTTCGTGCGCGGCTATACGTTCCAGTTCAGCCGCGGCTACGGCTCGATCCTCGAGGCGATCACCAGCACCGCCGCCGGCCGCCTGCCGTGGGGCGACGACCATCATCGCGTCTATCGCCGCCTGCTCAACCATCGCATCGGCCTGTCGGCGATCTGCGAGGACCTGCCGGAGGAGCACAACCGGGTCACGCTCGATCCAGTGCTGAAGGACGGCAGCGGCATCCCCGCCCCGCGCATCGACTATACGATCGGCGAGAACAGCCGGCGCATGATCGCGCACGGCCTCGCCCGGGCGCGCGAGATCCTCGAGGCCGCCGGCGCGCGCGACATCGCCGTCGAATGCCCGATCCTGAACGGCGGCTGGCATCTCTTGGGCACCGCCCGGATGGGGCTCGATCCCGAGCGCTCGGTGGTCAACGACTGGGGCCGCTGCCACGACGTGAAGAACCTGTTCATCGTCGACGGCAGCATCTGGGTCACCTCGGGTGGCGTGAACCCGACCTCCACCATCCAGGCGCTGGCGCTCTACATCGCCGACAGCATCAAGCAGCGCCTCGCTACCCTGTTCGACTGAGGTTCCGATGACAGACGACGCTCTTTCGCTGGCCGAGGCGCACGACCTGCGCGCCCTCGCCGCTACGATCATCCCTGCCAGCGCCGCCTACGGCGTGCCGGGCGCCGACGACGAGCAGGTCTTCGCCGACATCCTGGCGAGCCTGGGCCGCGACCGCGACGACGTGCGCGCGGCGCTCGTCCGCCTGGCGGCACTGTCCGGCGGCAGCTTCGCCGACCTCTCCCCCGGGCGTCGCACCGAGGCGGCTTCCGCACTGCGCGCCGAGGGTGGCAGCGCGCTCGCCGCGCTCGTGCGCGTCGTGCTGCTCTGCTATTACCGGGACGATCGGGTGATGCGATCGCTCGGCCAGGAACCTCGTGCGCCCTTCCCCAAGGGCCACGTCGTCGAGCAGGGCGACTGGTCGCTACTCGACCCGGTGCGCGCCCGCCCGCCGATCTGGCGCCGGGTGAGCCGAGCCTGACTATCGAGTGTCGAAGACTGGAGGCAGAGATGGCCTATACGCTGGAGCAACTGAGCAGCGACATCCGCATGGCGCTGAAGGCCGATCCCGGGCTGGGCGGCAAGCAGGCGGTGTGCGGGCTGGTGTCCAAGGCGCTGCGCGACGAGGACTTCATCGCCAGGCACCTGGATCCGGTCCAGTGCAAGCCGCGCAAGGTGCTGTACGAGGATCCCGAGCTGGGCTTCTGCGTCTGCGGCCACGTCTACGAGAAGCCGGCGCACGGCTCGCCGCACGATCACGGCTCGAGCTGGGCGATCTACGGCGTGGCGGTCGGCGATACCGAGATGACCGACTGGCGCATCGTCCAGCCGGGCTCCGGCGAGCAGCCCAGCTTGGTCGTGCCGGAAAAGACCTATGTGATGAAGCCGGGCGATTCGCACCTCTACGACGTCGGCGTCGTGCACTCGCCCAAGCGCGACACGCTCACCAAGCTGATCCGCATCGAAGGCGCCAACCTCGACCGCATCAAGCGCTCCAACATCAAGGCGGCGTAGAGTGCGCAGCTGGAGAGGAATCCAGCGTCAAAACGCGATCACGTTCCTTGCGATGGCGCCGGTCTTGAGCTCGGCGTAGGCCTCGTTGATCTGGTCGAGGCGGACACGGCCGGAGATCATCAGGTCGAGCTTGAGCAGGCCGCGCATGTAGAAATCGACGAAGCGCGGCATGTCGGTGCGGAAGCGGTTGGAGCCCATGGCGCAGCCCTGGATGCGCTTCTCGCCCAGGATCTCCGCGCCCGACAGCTCGAAGCGCATGCCGACCGGCATCATGCCGATGACGGTGGCGGTGCCACCGCGCCTGATGATGCGGAACGACTGCTCGACGGTCTGCTTCAGCCCGACGCATTCGAACGAGTAGTCGACCCCGCCGCCGGTCATCTCGCGAATCGCCTTCACGAGGTCGACCGACGAGGCATCGACGAAGTCGGTGGCGCCGAATTCGCGCGCGAGGTTGGCCTTCGAGGCCACGCGATCGATGGCGATGATACGGCCGGCACCGGCGATGGCGGCGCCGTTGACGGCGGAGAGGCCGATACCGCCGAGGCCAATCACCGCCACTGTCGAGCCAGGCTCGACCCTGGCGGTGCGAAACACTGCGCCCACGCCGGTGGTGACGGCGCAGCCGATCAGCGCGGCGCGGTCGAGCGGCATGTCCTGGCGAATCTTCACCACGGCGTGCTCGTGCACCAGAAGGTGGTCGGCGAACGACGACAGCGGCCCCTGGCTCGCCATCGGCACGCCGTTCAGGCTCATGCGTTGCGGCCCCTGGGCCGGCCGCTGAGTCGCCGGGCTGACGCAGAGCGACATGCGGCCGCTCAGGCAGTACTCGCACTCGCCGCAGAACACCGAGACGCAGGTGATGACGTGGTCGCCGGGCTTCACGTAGGAGACATCCGAGCCGACCGCGAGCACGACGCCCGAGGATTCGTGACCCAGCACGCAGGGGCAGGCGCGCGGATAGAGCCCCTCCATGTAGTGCAGGTCGCTGTGGCACACGCCGGCGAAGGCGGTGCGGATCAGCACCTCGTTGCGCGCCGGCGCATCGAGATCGACCTGCTCGATCGACAGCGGCTCGTGTGGCTTGTGCATGACCGCCGCAGTGGCCTTCATCGGGCATCCCCCATGCCATTGTCGGTGCGAGCATAAGGATCGCCGCTGGCTGCGACAATGCACGAGGCATCGCGGCGGTGTCCCCGCTCGTGGGACACCTCCAGACGTGGCGGGGTGCGCCGTGGCGGCGCGGTCCGTCAGGGCAGCAGGTCGGCGACCACGAGATCGTGCGCCCTGGCGACGCCGATCAGCACTGATGCCGGATCGGCGGTCACCGCCTGCACGAGCGACCGGGCTTCCGCGAGGTCGTCCGCCGCGGTCCAGACAGAGCCCAGCCGCTGTTGCTCCTGCACGTATTCCATGTTCACCGCGATCCTGCCCATGATGGTCGTGATGTCCTGGCCTACCGGCGAGTTCTGCGCCCCGCTCATGATATCGACCAGCACCGAGCCGACGAACTTGCCGGCCGCCATCGCCTGCCGGATCTGGCCGGTCCAGTAGTTCAGACCGTCCGTATCGGAGGAGCGGTTGAACAGGTTGTTGTAGACGCTGTTGAGGAAGGCGCTGATCTGGGCGTCGCTCGCGCCGACCGGGTTGGCGAGGAAGGGATACAGTCCCTTCGCCTCGTCGCTGACGCCGAAAGCGCTGGCGATGTTGGTGAACAGAACCGTCGGGCCCTGGGTCGGCAACCCTCGCTGGAACTCGCCGGCCCAGAACCGGAAGCCCGGGTCATCGGCGCCACGGCCAAAGAACGCCAGGTAGGTCGCCGAGATTTGCTGCTCCGGCGTCAGGGCGACCAGCGCGAGCGTCGTGGTTTCGGCGATGTTGACAGGGGTGACGAATATCACCACCTCCGCATCGTCGGTGCCGCCCGCGCCCGTGGCCCGGTAGGTGAACCTGTCGATGCCCACCCGGTCCTCGTCCGGTGTGTAGGTGAAGCCGCCGTTGGCCGAGAGGGCGACGGTGCCGCGTGTCGGATTGGTCAGCAGGGTCGCGGACATGGGAGGTGCGCCCTTGTCGTTGAACAGCACGCCGATCGGGGCGCCGATCTGCAGGATCGTATCCTTCGCGGCAATGTAGGCGTCGTCGTAGGCCACCGTCGGGATGGAGAAGTCGTCGTTGATGATCGTCCCGATCGCCGTCGGGTCGTCGCACAGCACCACCGACGACAGCGCCTCCAGCGTCTGCGTCGTCGCGATCGTCGTCGCCGACGCGTCGCTCGCCACCACCCGCGCCGTGATCTGCTCCGACGCAGACGGCGACAGACCCGTCAGCGTCCCAGTGTACTGCAGCCCCAGCGCCGTCTGAACCAGCTGGTTCGGCTGGATCGTCTGCACCACCACGCCGTTCACCAGAAGCTCGACCCGCGCGATCTCCGCAAGCTTCACCCCGCCGATCAGCAGGCTCGACGACAGCTGGCTCGGATCGAGCACGATCGTCGCCGAGTTGTTCGCCACACCGTCGTCCACCAGGTCCAGCGCCGGCGCCGACGCCCCCTGCCCAACGCCGAACGCCCGGATGTCCGTCTTCGCCGCCAGCAGACGGCTCACCTCGTCGGCATACGCAGCCTGCGAGTCCGGGAACCCGTCCGACAGGAAGAACACCATGTCGTTGCCCGCCGGCGTGCCGGCGAAGAACGCCTCGGCCTGCTGCAGCCCGGCCTCGTAGTTCGTCGACCCGCCCGTCTTCAGGCCACGCAGCGCCTCGACCACGTCCAGGACGCCGTTCTTGTTGGCGTCCGCCCCCGCCGTCGTGATCAGGTTCGTCGCCGCGCCCGTCTCGAACGAGATCACCGCGATCGTCGCCCCGGTCAGGCCAAGCCCGTTGATCGACCCCAGCAGCGCCTCGAACCCGGCGATCTCCGCGTCCAGGATCGTGTTCGCCAGGCCGTCGCTGTTCAGGTCGCCGACCGCCTGCGCGCCCGAGAACGTGCTCCCCGTGCTGCCAGACCGGTCGATCACGAACGCGATGTTGTACTGGCCCGATCCGCTGCCCCCGGACCGGCTCACCAGGCCCCGAACCGCCTCGCTCGTCCCGCCCGACGCGTCCGGCGCCGTCAGGCTGATCCCCAGGGACTGGCCCGTCGCCGCGATCGTCCCGCTGTTCGACGTCGTCTGCTCCCCCGTCGACACCGTCGCCGGCGACGACAGCGTCACACGGAACGTCTCGTCCAGCTCCACGCCCGTGTCGCCCTGCACGTTCACCGTGATCAGCTGCGTCGCCACGCCCGGCGCAAACGTAACCGTCCCTGTCGGCGCAAGCCCGCCCACGAAGTCGACCCCGTTCGCCGGCGCACCGCCAACGCCCGTCACCGACCACTTCACGCTGTGCGACCCCGACAGGTCGCCCTCGCGCGTCACCGTGAACGTGAACGGCGTCGCTCCGACGTGACCCTCGTTTCGCGACGCATTCGCAGGCTCGATACAGATCTCGGTGTCGTCGTTGATGATCGTCCCGATCGCCGTCGGGTCGTCGCACAGCACCACCGACGACAGCGCCTCCAGCGTCTGCGTCGTCGCGATCGTCGTCGCCGACGCGTCGCTCGCCACAACCCGCGCCGTGATCTGCTCCGACGCCGACGGCGACAGACCCGTCAGCGTCCCGGTGTACTGCAGACCCAGCGCCGTCTGCACCAGCTGGTTCGGCTGGATCGTCTGCACCACCACGCCGTTCACCAGAAGCTCGACCCGCGCGATCTCCGCAAGCTTCACCCCGCCGATCAGCAGGCTCGACGACAGCTGGCTCGGATCGAGCACGATCGTCGCAGAGTTGTTCGCCACACCGTCGTCCACCAGGTCCAGCGCCGGCGCCGACGCACCCTGGCCCACCCCGAACGCCCGGATGTCCGTCTTCGCCGCCAGCAGACGGCTCACCTCGTCGGCATACGCAGCCTGCGAGTCCGGGAACCCGTCCGACAGGAAGAACACCATGTCGTTGCCGGCCGGCGTCCCCGCGAAGAACGCCTCCGCCTGCTGCAGCCCGGCCTCGTAGTTCGTCGACCCGCCCGTCTTCAGGCCGCGCAGCGCCTCGACAACGTCCAGGACGCCGTTCTTGTTGGCGTCCGCCCCCGCCGTCGTGATCAGGTTCGTCGCCGCGCCCGTCTCGAACGAGATCACCGCGATCGTCGCACCGGTCAGGCCAAGCCCGTTGATCGACCCCAGCAGCGCCTCGAACCCGGCGATCTCCGCGTCCAGGATCGTGTTCGCCAGGCCGTCGCTGTTCAGGTCGCCCACCGCCTGCGCGCCCGAGAACGTGCTCCCCGTGCTGCCAGACCGGTCGATCACGAACGCGATGTTGTACTGGCCAGACCCGCTGCCCCCCGACCGGCTCACCAGGCCACGCACCGCCTCGCTCGTCCCGCCCGACGCATCCGGCGCCGTCAGGCTGATCCCCAGGGACTGGCCCGTCGCCGCGATCGTCCCGCTGTTCGACGTCGTCTGCTCCCCCGTCGACACCGTCGCCGGCGACGACAGCGTCACACGGAACGTCTCGTCCAGCTCCACGCCCGTGTCGCCCTGCACGTTCACCGTGATCAGCTGCGTCGCCACGCCCGGCGCGAATGTCACCGTCCCGAACGGCATGAACCCGCCCACGAAGTCCACGACGTTCGCCGGCGCTCCGCCAACGCCCGTCACCGACCACTGCACGCTGTGCGACCCCGACAGGTCGCCTTCGCGCGTCACCGTGAACGTGAACGGCGTCGCACCGACATGGCCCTCCCGCAGCGTCGACGACGCAGGCTCGATGCAGATCTCGGTGTCGTCGTTGATGATCGTCCCGATCGCCGTCGGGTCGTCGCACAGCACCACCGACGACAGCGCCTCCAGCGTCTGCGTCGTCGCGATCGTCGTCGCCGACGCGTCGCTTGCCACAACCCGCGCCGTGATCTGCTCCGACGCAGACGGCGACAGACCCGTCAGCGTCCCGGTGTACTGCAGACCCAGCGCCGTCTGCACCAGCTGGTTCGGCTGGATCGTCTGCACCACCACCCCATTGACCAGAAGCTCGACCCGCGCGATCTCCGCAAGCTTCACCCCGCCGATCAGCAGGCTCGACGACAGCTGGCTCGGATCGAGCACGATCGTCGCGGAGTTGTTCGCCACACCGTCGTCCACCAGGTCGAGCGCCGGTGCCGACGCCCCCTGCCCAACGCCGAACGCCCGGATGTCCGTCTTCGCCGCCAGCAGACGGCTCACCTCGTCGGCATACGCCGCCTGCGAATCGGGGAACCCGTCCGACAGGAAGAACACCATGTCGTTGCCCGCCGGCGTGCCGGCGAAGAACGCCTCCGCCTGCTGCAGCCCGGCCTCGTAGTTCGTCGACCCGCCCGTCTTCAGACCGCGCAGCGCCTCCACCACATCGAGAACACCGTTCTTGTTGGCGTCCGCCCCCGCCGTCGTGATCAGGTTCGTCGCCGCTCCCGTCTCGAACGAGATCACCGCGATCGTCGCCCCGGTCAGGCCGAGCCCGTTGATCGACCCCAGCAGCGCCTCGAACCCGGCGATCTCCGCGTCCAGGATCGTGTTCGCCAGGCCGTCGCTGTTCAGGTCGCCGACCGCCTGCGCGCCCGAGAACGTGCTCCCCGTGCTGCCAGACCGGTCGATCACGAACGCGATGTTGTACTGGCCCGATCCGCTGCCCCCGGACCGGCTCACCAGGCCCCGAACCGCCTCGCTCGTCCCGCCCGACGCGTCCGGCGCCGTCAGGCTGATCCCCAGGGACTGGCCCGTCGCCGCGATCGTTCCGCTGTTCGACGTCGTCTGCTCCCCCGTCGACACCGTCGCCGGCGACGACAGCGTCACACGGAACGTCTCGTCCGCCTCCACCCCGGTGTCGCCCTGCACGTTCACCGTGATCAGCTTCGCCGACTCGCCCGGCGCGAACGTCACGGAACCGAATGGCATGAACCCGCCCACGAAGTCCACCACGTTCGCCGGCGCTCCGCCAACGCCCGTCACAGACCACTGCACGCTGTGCGACCCAGACAGGTCGCCCTCCCGCGTCACCGTGAACGTGAACGGCGTCGCCCCGACATGGCCCTCGCGCAGCGTCGACGACGCAGGCTCGATGCAGATCTCGGTATCGTCGTTGATGATCGTCCCGATCGCCGTCGGGTCGTCGCACAGCTCGACCGACGACAGCGCCTCCAGCGTCTGCGTCGTCGCGATCGTCGTCGCCGACGCGTCGCTTGCCACAACCCGCGCCGTGATCTGCTCCGACGCCGACGGCGACAGACCCGTCAGCGTCCCGGTGTACTGCAGACCCAGCGCCGTCTGAACCAGCTGGTTCGGCTGGATCGTCTGCACCACCACGCCGTTCACCAGCAGCTCGACCCGCGCGATCTCCGCCAGCTTCACACCGCCGATCAGCAGGCTCGACGACAGCTGGC